>PDWI01002494.1_pt1 | contig 27513 bp, 24 predicted proteins | sample 1430891 | NCBI WGS metagenome assembly PDWI01 (sample SAMN01162508, study PRJNA174530) | Oral metagenome, whole genome shotgun sequencing project. | biome: Marine environment; feature: Marine mammal; material: Swab sample of the gingival sulcus; isolation source: swab sample of gingival sulcus... | reverse complement strand
TTCGCCTCCATCTGGCTGGGCCTAAGACTTGCCAGATGTAGTGACTGCATGATACATCTGGCGCACTTTTAAGAGAACGTGCCGTGCCCGGCACACAACTGGATTGCGATAATTAGCCGTACCGAAGACAGACCTGGATGACACCCTGACGGCAGACTGCATCGAGGGATGAATCTCATTCAGTGTGTTGCGTATCAAGATTCCAGATATCATGATCGCCCGGTCTGCACCACTGCCGACAACCTCAAGCTGAAGGACGATTATAGAATGAAAAGCATCAACCGTGTTCCTTATATTATTTTTACCGTTATTTCAGTATTATGGGTTATGATGTTCCCGTTTTTTTATGAAGATTTTCTCGGAAAATTCTATTATATGCCTTTCCTCGGCATCATTGGTGCGACCGTTGCGAACACCACCCCGGCGGCGGCTGGAATTGTATATTTTCCTATTTTGACCCGGCTGCAGATCAGTCCTGTCACAGCGGTTCAGTTCAGCATGATTACCCAGGCTTACGGCATGGGGCTTGGAACATTCCGGTGGTTTCTTGTGAACAAGAGACTCTTTGTCGTAAATGTCCTTCCGGTATGCATGACCGGCGGCATTCTCGGTGTTGTCACCAGCATTATGCTTGTACCCATTGAGAATACCGGCTTTCTGACACTGGTATTCAATCTTGTGGCTTTCATCTTTACGCAAATCATTTTCTTTTCCATCCTTTCCCATCGTAAATATCCGAATTTGAACGTAAATCTGACGACTAAAAATTTCCTTCTCCTCTTTCTTTTTTCGTTTCTCGGCGGAATGATTTCCGGTTGGGTCGGTTTTGGTATCGACACGATGTTCTATTTTATTCTGACCGTAATCTTCAAAATCAATCCGGCGGCTTCCATTGTGACAAGCATATCCCTGATGGCTGTGGTTTCTCTCGCAGGAACCATACTGAACATTATTTTCAAAGAAGTCCCTTTCTCTCTCTGGTATTCGGCGCTCCCCGGCGTCACCATTGCCGGGCTTTTTCTTGGCGCATATCTCGCCATCAAACTCGGTGCGAAAAATGTACTGATGCTGTTCACCCTTTTGTTGAGCATCGACTTTTTTACGGCCTTGTGGACCCAGCACACCATCCCCCTGAGCCAGACTGTCAAAATGGTGACCACCTATCTTCTGGTTATCTACCTTCTTTTTATCCATGCCAAAATATTTAAGCAGGGTTATGACGAAATCCCTACAGATGATCTCGGAAAATTCAATCCAGATCAGTAATTCCCGGCTATATTTTTGCCCTGTAGGGGCAGGCCCCCGTGCCTGCCCTGTTTGTTCCTGCCCCGACAATATGGAACGGCCCCAACAGGGGCAGCCGCAGGGGGCTGCCCCTACAATGAAACGCCCCCCGTCCTGGCATGATGATTCGCAGGGCCAGATACGATTTATTCTATCAGCTTTAAAAGAAAAATATTGCCGAATTTTTGTGGGAACCGATGGATGGACAGGAAATTTCCTCCGAAACACGAATGAAAGGAGATGCCATGACGGAAGAACCGAAACACCCGCAAACGGAACCGACACCGCCGACGGCAAAGGAACCGCATCTGCTCGACCTGGGCAATCTGACGGAACTGGCGCAATGGATCGGCCCATTTATTCTGGGGATAATCGGCGATGTGATTTATGATATGGCCAAGGACAAGGTTCGTGAACTGCTTGATTCCCTCAAGCGCGAGTCCGGCAAGCCCCGCGTCCAGGAACTGGAAACCAGAGTGACGGAATTGATCGCTGACATCAAATCCCAATCCGATCTTGCGGATGACGAGATTGCCGCGCGTGTGGACGAACTGTTCAGGGATTTCCGCTGATTGCCGGAAGCGCAAAAATTTTTATGCCATATCATTTATCTGCGGAACACGGCGGAATTTCATCCGACCGCAAAAGGAGGTTTTATGAGAGACACCGGATCAAAACGCCGCCACAGATTTTTTCTCCGGGTGCAGGCCCCATTCCGAAACATCCGGCGGCTCATTCTCCAACTGCGGGACGCTTCCGGCAATGAGGGCAGCGGTAAATTGACCATTGATCCGGAACGGTTTGTCAAGGGCCCTGACATGACATGGGCGGAACTGATGGAAGCATTTGTCAGCGATTCCCTGGCCGAGCATCAATTCAAGGCGTTCGGGCAGGATCTGTTTCACGCTGTCATCACCGGGTCGGGCCTGGGGCAGGCGTGGTCCGGCATTTTCGGCGCGTCCGACGGGCTGCCCCTGCTGATGACCGTCGAGTTCGGCCGCAATACAGAGGCGATGGCCGGACTGCCCCTGGAACTTCTCCACGATGGCGTCAACTTCATCTTTGCACGGCCCGGCGCAGGATTGGAACGCATCCTGCTGGAAACCCCGGCCCGCAATTTTGATCCGCCGGACAAGCCGAAACTGCTGTTCGCATGGGCCTGTCCGAATGGTTCCGGCGATCAATTTGATGCGACGCCCCATGAGACAGCGCTTCGGGCCGTGTTTGGCGAAGGCTTGACCGTCCTTCCCGACGCCGATCTGGAGGCCATTGAAGAAGCCCTGAAAGCGGAAAAATTCGACTATTTGCAGATTCTCGCCCACGGATTTCACAAGGAAAAAAACGCCGGCATCGTCCTGAAGGGGCCGCTCGGTTTTGGCGATAAGGTTTCCGCACAGCGGCTGGCAAACGCCGTGCAGGGCCGGGGGCTTCGGCTCGTTTTTCTCTGTTCATGCCAGACCGCCGTTGCCGTGGATATGGCCTTTTCCGGCGTGGGACAGCAGCTTCTTTCCCGTGAAGGCGGCGACATTCCGTGCGTGGTGGCAACCCAGGCCAATCTGCCCGTGCGAAACAGCGAAAATCTGGTGGGCCGGTTTTACCGCCTGCTGGCAGACACCAAAAATCCGGCCGCCGCGCTCTCCCGCGCCCGGAAAGAGGCGTTTGACAGGGGCCGTATGGCCTGGTGCGTTCCGGTGCTGCTGGCGCGTCCGTCAGCCGACATGGACGATGGCGTGCGAACCGTCAGCCAGGGGCTGCCCAGCCGCAAGCCGACCTATCAGGAACGTCCGCTGGAGGCCGAATGCCAAAATGCCTTTGCCGAAAATCGTCTGATATCGCTGGTGGGACTGCCCGGCATCGGCAAGACCGAAACCGGCAGGGAGGTCGCCCGCGCAGCGCTGGATCAGGGCATATTCCAGCGGGTGATCTATCAGGAGGTGGCGCCCGGTTACACCGTGAGCCAGGTGCGGGCCATGCTCGGCACGGCAGTGAACCAGACCGGCATCGCCGATGACGAGGAACTGGCCGCCGTTCTGAACGCCCGGCCCGGCAAGCTGCTGATCCTTTTCGACAATGCCGAGGATCTGATGAAAACGCCGGGCGAGGAGACCGCGTTTCAGCAGATGATCGACACGCTGCTGGGCCATGCGCCCCGGCTTTCCATTTTTCTGACCACCCGCTGGCCCTTCGGCGGGACGCAGTTCCGCGAACGGGAGGTGGAAGTGCCGCCCATGCCCATGAAACAGGCGGATGCGCTGCTGAAGGAGGAACTCAATCTTGCCGGCGTCTTGAAGGACGAGTGGCCCGGCTCCCCTGAATGGCGGGAAATTCTGGAGATCATTGACGGTCATCCCCGCACCCTGTGGCTGATCGCCGGACATTTTGACCGACGCCGGGGCAATCCGAAGAATGTTCTGGCAAGGCTGAAGGCGCACAAGGCCGAGGCCGTGGTGGAGCCGGGTCTGCTCGGCAGGGCCGATCTGTATGAAACCCTGAAGGACGACCAGAAAAAACGCCTCAAAAGCCTGGTCGCCTCCATGAACCTTTCTTTTGAGGTGCTGGAAAAGCGCCACCCGGATGCAGCCGAGGTTTATATGGGCCTCTCCCTCTTTCCCGCAGGGCTGCCGGACACGGTGGCGCAGGAGATCGCCGGCGGTGTGAACAGCCTTGCCCTGGAACCGCTCTACCACTACCGCATGGCCGTGTGGCATAACGAACGCACCATTTATCCCGTCCCCCTTCAATGGTATGCGGAATGGCTGAGAAACCAGCGCGGGATTGACGAGGCCCGGTATATGAGCCGGGCGCTGGATGCGTTTGCGGATTATGTGATTGCCTGTGATGCACAGATAACCACCGGTGCGATCACCGCCGGTGTGGCGGCGCTGCTGGCCGAAGAGGCAAACCTGCTGATTCTTGCGGAGTGGGCGGAGAGCAAGGGCGAAGGAAACGCGCCGCGCTCCCGCCTGGCGGCCATTGCCAGCGCTTCCGGCAATGGGCTGAATCTTGCGCATCGGCTGGATGCCTTGACAACGCTGCTCAATCTGGGATGCAAACTGGCAAGGGACGTCGGCGACAGGACGGGCGAAGCGAACACGCTGAAGGCGCTGGGCGATTTGCGGATGAGAGTATCTGATCTGGAGGGCGCGGGCGACGCCTACAAAGATGCCTTGCCGATCTATCGGGAAATAAAGGATCGACTCGGCGAAGCGAACACGCTGAAGGCGCTGGGCGATTATTTCAGGGCAAGGGGAGAATATTCGGAAGCGGTTTCATACATCAATGAAGCAATGACGATCCATCTTGAAATTCAGAATTTTCTTGGTGTAAGTGCAGATTTAACATATCTTGTCCGCACATTGAATGGCAAGAAAGATTTTGTCACCGCAGTCATCATCAGCGAAATTGCATTTTTTACATTTCAAATCATCAAGGATTCCTGGGGACAGGCGTTGATTCTGGAGGACCAGGGAGACGCCTTTCAGGGCATGGAAAATATTGAGGGCGTGATCGCCGCCAAATGGCTCGCCCTGCAAATTCTCAATCGAATCCAGCCCGAAGCTATGACAGCAAAACGCCTCGCTCAATTCTTCCAGCACCTTGAAGCAACAATGGGCGCAAAAGCCTACGCCGACCTTGTTGAAGAACCGAAGCAACACGCCGAAACCACCCGCCGCCAGGCCGTTCTTGCACTATGGCAAACCCACCGGAACAACCCGCTGGTGCAGGATGTTCTCGCCCGCCTGCCCGAAAAACTGACGCATTGTTTTGAACAATAACGCACAACGCCGGAATCAATCATCCGGAATCAATCATAACGAACCCGCAGGGGCAGGCCCCCGTGCCTGCCCTGTTTGCGTCTGCTGCCGGGTCTGGATGTGGATATTTAAAACAGCGGCGTGTTTTTTTTTGCGTCCGCTGAATTTATTTGTTCGCTTGTTTGTTTTGTTCTTGAGTGTTAAAAGCATATATGCTATTTTTAGATATCATTTTAATCTTAATTATCAAACATATTGCGTTTTTATAAGGTCATGATTGATATATATAAAAATTTCACATTTGATTATTCAAATAAAATAATTGGTAATTCGGTTATTATCCATGCAGATTGCTTCGAATGGTTATGTAAAATTCCGGAAAATAGCATACATGCAATTGTAACCGACCCTCCATATGGTGTAAAAGAATATAATTTTAGACAGTTGGAAAAGAGAGAAAATGGTAATGGAGGGGTTTGGAGAATCCCCCCTTCATTTGATGGCAATGTTCGTTCCCCACTTCCTCGATTTACAGCTCTAAATGCTAAGGAACGGATTGCTATTCAAAATTTTTTTCTTGAGTGGTCAAAAATCGTGAACACTGTTCTTTTACCAGGTGCCCACGTTTTCATAGCCTCTAACTCTTTCCTATCACAACTTGTATTTTCGTCTTTAATTGAAGGCGGTCTTGAATATAGAAGTACCATAATTCGGCTTGTTCGCACACTGCGTGGTGGTGATCGCCCGAAAAATGCTGAAAAACAGTTTTCTGATGTATGTTCCCTTCCGCGAGGTTGTTTTGAACCTTGGGGATTATTTAGAAAACCGATACCGAATGGGATGAAAGTAAGTGATTGTCTGAAAGAATTTCAAACCGGAGCATTAAGAAGAAAACCAGAGGGAAATCCTTTTGAAGATGTTATTGAAAGTGGCCGGACTCCACAAAAAGAGCGTAAAATTGCTGACCACCCCAGCCTGAAACCTCAATCTTTTCTCCGGAAATTGACGTATGCAGCATTACCGCTTGGAAAGGGGATCATTGTTGATCCATTTATGGGATCAGGTTCAACGATTGCAGCAGCAGAGGCGAATAATTATAACGCAATCGGCGTAGAAAGACATGAAAAATATTATAAAATCGGAGAGGAGACTATCCCAAAGCTGTCCAGAATAGCAACTGATGAATCTCAATTAAAGATATTCGCATCATAAATCTTCATACACCCAGTTGGATTTCATTTTATCGATACCAGAACGATTGACACTTGCTGTAATCGTTCTGCGGCTTGTTCCAGAACGTCCGGAAAAAGTCCAATCTTCTTTTTCTAGTTTTGCGGCATAAACCCCTTTAAATTGAAAAGCCTTTGGGCCAATATTTTTTTTCTTGTCATTTGAAGTATTGCTATCAAAATAAAATACTATAAGCCAAACTGATTCTGGATTATGCCCCTGCCATCCTCCTGGATGACGGGAAGCTTTTACTTCAAGTCCTTCTTCGGAATATTGAATGGAATTATCCGGAAACAAATCCGTGGGGATTAAATCAGGGTGGCCGTTGAGATATCGATTTTTAACAAGATTTGAACAGTATTTCGGGATACTCATATTCATAAATTCACCGACAATACTGCTGAAATTAGCGGGCATAAGAAAGCTTTCCAACCTTTGCATATCTTTTGTGTACAGTTGTTGATTTATAAAACCAATGAAATCAATAAAATCATACATAGCTTTTTGGATATATTCTGTCTCTAATCCGTATGGAAGACTACAATTTTCATTAAATAATGTAGGGCTTACGGAAACCGGAGTACATGCTTCTTTCTCTGTGAAGTTAGACATTAAAATAGATTCTTTATTCATTATTATTATTTAACAACAATATATGAGGCTTAACGCCGAGTCCTTTTGCAATTTTAGCAATATTCTTTGCTGAAATATTTTTTTCTCCTCTTTCAACGGCTCCAATATAAGTTCTGTGTAAGCCAACCATTTCAGCAAGCTTTTCCTGGCTGATGTTTAATGCGTTACGATAGCGCCTTATATTGATTCCAATGATTTCGAGAATATCAGACATAGAGACGAAACTATTGAATTGCACTCTATAAATCTACAGACCATAAGTAGCATCTTGAAAAAAACAAGGAGGGTGCGCTTGAGAGCGAACCTCTGAAAGAAGAGCCAACGGGAGCAGCCACAGGGGGTTGCCCCGACAATATGGAACGGCCCCCAACAGGGGCAGCCACAGGGGGTTGCGTCAAAATGGTATGACGGCTATAAATTACGTTTTCAGGCTTTAGGCAAACAAAATCCGGTGAACACAGGCGTGGCAAGGCTTTCAGCCAATAAGGAACGGACGGGAAAAACAGAAAAAACGGAAAGGGAACCATCCGGAAAATGAATGACCATCTGGTCCGCGCCGTGGCGCGAGACGCCAATCTGCGCGGCTTTGCCTGCATCACCACCGGCACGGTGGACGCCGTCTGCCGCGTGCAGGAAACCCGCCCCACAGCGGCGGCAGCGCTGGGACGGGCCCTGACAGCGGCGGTTCTCATGGGGGCCACCCTGAAAGGCGACCAGCGCACGGCCCTGAAATTTCAGGGCAACGGCCCCCTGAAAAAAGTGCTGGCGGAGGCGGACGCCAACGGCGATGTCCGGGGCCTGGTCGGAGATCCCTCCGTGGATCTTCCCCTGAAAAACGGGAATTTCGATGTGGCCGGGGCCTTGGGAAAGGCCGGGCTGCTCACGGTGATCAAGGATCTCAACCTGAAAGAACCGTATCAGGGCGTGGTGCAATTGGCCGCCAGCGAGATCGGGGAGGATCTGGCCTTTTATTTCGCCGATTCGGAACAAATCCCCTCGGCTGTGGGGCTGGGTCTGCATCTGGACCCGGAAACCGGCGTGGCGGCAGCCGGGGGCTTTCTGATCCAGTCCCTGCCCCCGTCGGACGAAGCGGCCACGGCCGGGCTGGAAGAGCGGATTCGCGGCCTTGGTCCCCTGAGCGCCCGCATTCTGGAAGGCATGACGCCCGAGGAGATGCTCCGGCGCATCTTCGGCGATCTGGGAACCGATGTGCTGGAAACCCGGCCCGTCCGTTTTCACTGCGGCTGCACGCGCTCGCGGCTGGAGCGGGCGCTGGTGGCGCTGGGCAGCGCCGAACTGACATCGCTCATAGACGAACAGGCCGTCACCTCCATCACCTGCGAATACTGCCGGGTCCGCTACGATTTCAGCCGGGACGATCTCAAGGCCCTGCGCCATCAGGCCGGACCTTCCCAAGGAGAACCGGGCCGTGCATGAATTTGATCTGCTGAAAAAATGTCCGGACACGGCGGCCCGGCGCGGGCGTCTGCAATTGCTGCGGGGAGAGGTCCAGACCCCGGTGTTCATGCCTGTGGGCACGCTGGGCACGGTCAAGGCCCTTTCCCCGGAAGACCTGAAAACCGCCGGGGCCCAGATCATTCTGGGCAATACCTATCATTTATATTTGCGGCCCGGCTGCGAGATCATCTCTCAATTCAACGGCCTGCACCGCTTCATGAACTGGGACCGGCCCATTTTGACGGACAGCGGCGGCTTCCAGATTTTTTCGCTGGCCAGGCTCGCGAAAATCACCGGGGAAGGCGCGGCCTTTCAGTCCCATATCGACGGCAGCAGGCATCTGCTCACGCCGGAACGGTCCACGGAAATCCAGATCTGCCTGGATTCGGACGTACTCATGACGCTGGACCAGTGCATTCCGTACCCGGCGGAAAAGGCGGACGCCGAAGCGGCCCTTTCCCTGACCAGCCGCTGGGCCGCCCGCTGCCGCAGGGTCTGGCAGGAGAACACCGGAGGCCGGAATGCGCTCTTCGGCATTGTGCAGGGCGGCATGTACGCCGATCTGCGCCGCCGAAGCGCCGGGGAACTGGCCGAACTGGACCTTCCCGGCTACGCCCTGGGCGGCCTGAGCGTGGGCGAGCCGACGGAGCTGATGTATGACGCGGCCGAGGCCGCGCTGCCGCATCTGCCCGATGGCAAGCCCAAATACGTCATGGGCGTGGGCACGCCAGGGGATCTGGTGGAGCTGACGGCGCGCGGCGCGGACATGTTCGACTGCGTCATGCCCTCGCGCAACGCCCGCAACGGCCAGTTGTTCACCGCAACCGGCCCCATCAATATTTCCAACGCCCGTTACCGCACCGACGAAGGCCCCATTGAAGAAGGCTGTGACTGCGAAGCCTGCCGCAGCTACAGCCGGGCCTATCTGGCCCATCTCTACCGCTGCCGGGAATTGCTGGCCTATCGCCTGAACACCATTCATAATATCCGGTTTTATCAGCGGCTCATGGAGGACATCCGGCTTGCGCTGGAGGAGGGGCGTTTTGCCGCGTTTCGGCGGGCGTTTTTGGCGGGATGGAATGGGGAATGAGCCAAACAGAATACTCTCAGAAAATATCGTTTTGATAATCTGACTGAAAAGTGTCAATATGATGCGATCTTTAAAATAAGCATGGACGGAAGATTTAATGAAAAAAAGGAGGAAATATGAAAACACCCCTGCCGTGCCATAAAAAACCATATGAAGGCTGGAACGCCGGGAAAAGCAAGTGCAAATCGTTTGCGCTCCTGCTTGCGGGCGCATTTCTTTCCATTGCCGTCCTGTCCGCCTGCTCATCCGGCGGGCCGCCCGCGCCCGCCGAATATCCGGCCACGTCCCAGGTGCCGGTGCCGGCTCCCTATCCCCTGAATACCCAGATGAAAATGCAGGCCCTCCATCACTGGGATCTGCTGGCCCGGGACGTGGCGGCCCATATCGCAGACAAAATCCGGGAGCAGTCACGGACTACGCCCTTTTCCGTGTATATCGTCCCCGGCGCCTCCACACCCTTTGAAAAAGCCTTCCGGGAACTTCTGACCACCCGGATCGTCCAGTCCGGCATCCGGGTGGCGCCGTCTCCAGAAGAGCAGCTTCTTCTCAGCACGGACGTCCAGATGGTATGGCACAGCCGCCGCATCCGGCGCACCCCCCCGGGTGTTCTCCACGCCCTGTCACCAGGCCTGTATGTATCCCGCGCCCTCCCCATCAGCGGGTCATCCCGGGCAGCCGCCTCCCACGCCGTCGGAGAGGCCGGGCTGCTGGCGGAAGCCGGCCGCTATACATGGGAACTCCCGCGGCATGAAATCCTGATCAATATTTCCCTGACCCTGGGCAATGAATACCTGGCACGGGATTCGGCCATTTATTATATTGATGATCCGGAATGGTGGCATTACCGTCACTTCACCGGGGAACAGCCCCGGACCAGTCTCGTCACGTATCGGGTGGTGGAAAAATGAAGCCTTGGGCCCTGATGGCGTTGATATGGCTGTCGGCATCCCCGCCGGGAATACCGTCCCTTGCTTGCGCCTCGGAAACGGAAAGGCACCCGCCCGCCGATATCGCGGGATTCGCTTATTCACTGGCGGATCATCTGGTGGAGAATCTGCTGGTCCGCCTGGACCGCACGGCCCCTCTCATTGTCACCAGCATCGGATGCCTGGATGATCCGGAACGGATTACGCCCTTCGGATATCTGCTGGGTGATCTCATGGCGTCCCGCATGACCCGGCACGGCTATACGATCATTGAGCTGCGGATGAACCGAAAAGACGAGCTGGCCTGGCGCAGCGGCGGTTTTTCGGCCCTGACGCGGAATATCCGGGATATGCGGCCCGGCGCCGATGTCCAGGCCGTGGTGACCGGCACCTGGACCCGCACCGGAAACGGCCTGATCGTTTCGGTAAAAATCGTGGAGGCCCGGACCAGCGTGGTATTGTCCAGCCATGATGCCCGCCTGAACGAAGATCCGCGATTTCGGTCTCTCACCAGGGATTCCTCTCCGTATAAACCCCGGCGAATGCTGACCGACGGCAGCGTACTCCTGCAAACCTCCCACGCGGGCAGCGCCCGCCGGATCCAAAGACGCCTGGGCGAACTGGGATATTATTCCGGCGGCCTGGACGGCGTCTGGGGCAGCGCTTCCCGGGAGGCCCTGCGGCGGTTCAAACGGAGCAGCGGGCTTCCCGGCAATACCCGCTGGAATCTGTTGACCCAGAAACGGCTGTTTCGGGACGCCGGCGACTGACGGCGCCATAGCAGCCCTATACCAGAACGGACAGGAACCCGTCAGATGAAACCCGTCGCCATTTCCGTCAAGGACGCCTACCAGATCTCCTCCGCGCCGGCCGATGCGCTGGAAGGCGGGGTGTTCACGGATATCGTCCTTCTGGCTGCGGAAAACGCAGCCTCATCCGGCAATCGGGACGAAGCAGCGCCCCACGAGGCGCTTCGGCATTTCCATACCCTTGCCATCGGATTTCTGAGGGAAGAAGGCGCTAAAACAGCTCATGCACAGGGAAAACTGGTCTGGTCCTGGTTTTCCTCGGCCCAGGATGCCCTGGCTGCGGCCATGAACCTGCATCGCCGGTTCGACGCCCATGGAAACGCACATCCCGGCAGCCCGCTTATCCGGCTTCGTACGGCCCTTCACCAGGGGGATGCGGTTCTGGCGGACCAGGAAATTTCCGGCGCGGCCGTCAGCCTTTTGACGCGCCTTTTGCCGGAACTCGCGCCCCGGACGCTCAGCCTGACCCGAAGCGTTCGAGACAGGCTGCCGGATGACAAGGCCTTGAAATGCATACCCCATGCTTCCCCTCCCGCAGATCTGGGCACGGAGCTGTTTCTGTACGAATGGAACCGCCGCCGCGGGCCAGCCGCCGGGAGCCATAAGGAGCCCGGTCTTTTTCTCTATATCCGTCCTGTACGGGCAATGGCCGGCGAATCCTTCCGTCGGACCTGGCGCCGCCTGCTGCGCCGGTATGGGAACGCGGGAGACGCCGGTGCCACGCCTCCCCTTTCCGCTTCCCGAAAAGACAGTGACGCGGCCGTTTTGCCGGACCAGTCCCTGCTGTTCACGCCTGCAGCTCCGGAAAAGGCCCTGCGGCTGGCCCGGCTCTTCCTGGACCACCTGGAGGCGTATCCGGAATATGGCGGTGTTGTGCCGCCGCCCGTGCAGATCCTGCTGGATTTTTCCACTTTCCTGCAATGGCGCCAGGACCGATTGCGGGTATCGGCCATGGAATGGCGGCTGATCGAGCCCGGCCGCATCCACCTGAGCGATACCGCGTACCGCCGGCTGGAAATGGTTCCCGGATTTACGGCCGATCCCCTGTCCGCCAATCCACGGATTTTCCGCCTGACCGACGGGAAAGACCTTGCGGAGAAAGGAGCGGCCGGACGGCTGTTTGCCCCTTTTCCCCATGCCGGGGCCCTGGCCGAAGGGGGATCCCATAATCCCTGTTTTTACTGCGACAGCCGGCGCCACGAGCCATCGGCCTGCCCCACAAAACAGCGGGACCGCCGCCTCTGGGCCCTGGACCGGCTGAGCTGTCTGCCCCCCGATGAGATCCGCCGGCTCTTTTACCATCATATAATGAAAACCGAGCCGGATGCCGGGCCGCCCCCCGAAGACCTGCCCCTGTCTCTGGCGGAAGAGGCCTTTGATGAACTGCGTTATATCCACCAGCTGCGCTTTTTCGAAACCATATGGGGCTCATCCGCCACCCGCTGGGATGATATTCTGCCGCCTGCGGTAGAACGAAAAGGAGGGACCGGCGGACAGGCATGGCTGGCCCATGACTGCATCCGCAGCGGCAATTACCAGCGGGCCGCCCAATTGCTGAACACTGCCATGCAGGACGCGCCCACGGATTTTCGCCTTTACTGCTCCCTCGGCTTTCTTTCCATTGAGACCGGTCGTCCGGACCAGGCCCGCAAGTACCTGGAACAGGGCTGTTATTACGCCGCCTCCATTCCCCAGCGAATTTTCATCCGCCTTCTGATCTGCCGCATCGCCCTGCTGCAAGGCGGCATGGACGCCCTGACAGCCCCGCTGGAAGAAGCCGTTTCCCTGGATGCCGAATGCACCGATATTCGTTATCTGCGGGGAATCTTTCTGTTTCATGCCGGCAAAGCCGGTGCGGCGCGGGGCGTATTTGAATCCCTGATCGCGGAAAACCGGCGGTATTTTGCTCAGGTCATGATTGATCCCCTTCTGGCGCGCTTCGCCAATGAGGTGCATCGGCTGCTTCATCCCATTTACTGCAGGGCGGGATCAGAAGCCTTTGAGGCGGGCGAACGGCTGGACAGGGAGCTGGAACGCCTGGGCGCCATTCTGGGCAGGGACAAGCGCATCCTGTCGCGCATGGAAGCGGAATGGAAAAAAGTCCGCCAGACGGCGGAACAGGGCGGATACGGAGCGTACCTGGATGTGGTGCGCACGGCCCGCTCCCTGTACGCCCGAAGCCGGCGGCTCATCGTCCGGAAAAAGGAACAGGCCTTTCAGCAATTGGATGAACTGCAGAACCGTAGCAATGAATTAGCTGAATTTATGGGAAAGCCCACCCTCAGCGGTGTCATCGGGAATCAGTATAAACGGCTCGGCGAGATCCGGAATGAAATTGCCGGCATCCGCAAACATATCCGTCTCGAAAAACCGGAGGCCTTTGTCTCCTTTTCCAGAAAAACCACGGACATTGCCCGGTTTCTGGACAACCTGGATTTCAAGGTCCGCATTCTGGTCAATTTCCGGCAGGCCGGGGCCTTTATGGGGGTATTTTTCAAATTATGCCTGCTGCTCCAGGCCCTGAATATTGCGATGGGGTTCTGGGTGATTCCCGGCCTGATCAAGGGCATGGGCGCGTTGGCCGGTTTTTCCGTTCCCGGCGCCCATATTCAGTTCTGCCAGTTCGGATCCCTTATGATCGGCGGCATGTTCGCCTTTCTGTTCGCCGTTTACAGGGGACTGCGAAAAATGGAACTCAATTGAGAAAAATAACGACTTCTCCCGCCATATTCAGATCCGCTATGGGCCTGGATATAAAATCCCAGGCCCCCGCATGGCCTCGTCCACAATTCCCATGCCGGACAGCACGATGAGGGGCAGATCGCGGTGGTACTTCCTGGCCCGCTTGATAAAGGAATAACCGTCCAACTCTTTCATAATTTTGACGAAACCGCCGGATAATGCCGGTCCTGCTCAGTGAGGGGGCCCGTCTGCGGCGATGCAGGCAATCTGCCGCATGCAAAAGCCATTTTTCTGGCCGTCAGCCCGTCCAGCAGCGACTCCACTTCCTTCAGCCACCGGCGGTCCTCCCCGGGACTGCGGGGGGATCCGTCGTGAAGCAGCAGAATATCGCCGGATTTCGCTGACCGAATCAGCCGGCCGGCAAAGGGCCGGAAGCGGCGCAATCCGCCATCCCTGGCCCGGCGGGACCACCCCATGCACCCCTGCCCCTCCGCCGCCAGGGCCGGTCCCAGGCGGGGATTCACCACCCCGGCCGGAGGGCGGAACCAGCGCGGCGCGGCCCCGAGTTTCTCCAAAGTCTCACGTGCCTCACGGATCTCTTTTCGCAGCCGGACCATGGACCGGAGCATGAGCCCGATATCATGGCTCATGGAATGATTTTCCACCCCGTGCCCTTCCCGGATCATCCGGTGGATGAGATCGGGATGGCGGGCCGCCTTTTCTCCGATCACAAAAAAGACCGCCGGAATATTCCGCGCGGCCAGAAGATCCAGAAGGCGCGGCGTGCAGAAGGGGTCCGGGCCGTCGTCAAAGCTGAGACATACGGTCCGGGCGTCCCTGGCGCGGGAAGAATCCGCGGGGAGAAAAAATTCCGGTGGGCATTGCCGGATTACCGGCAGGAAAAAATCCGATCCGGGCACGAATGGAGCGATCATGCACAGAAGAATCCAGAGGGCAAGGGGAAAAACAGCCCACTGGGCCTGAAAAATTGCAGATGCCGCTCCGGCAGCCAGCAAGGCCGCGCCCCAGAATGCGGCCCGGGAGCGGAATTTCATTTTCATCCGTTCCCCCCGTCGCCACCCGCACCCGGCCCGTCTGCCCCTGATCCGGTTGTTCGCCTTCTATAAATTTGATTGACATAACAATGCAGTTGCATTACCGTATCCTGAATTGAGCGATTCTAAGCTTAAAATTGAATCGAAAGTCTGATGCACAAGTTTTTGCCTATTCCCAATCTTCTACCCATTGGGTGGAAAGTGAAAAGTTTGCTGAAACCCTGATATCAGTGAATGAGAATCATATTATAGATAGAGAATCGTTCAATTTTCTAATTTCATTTATCGGATCAAATTATTAGAAATTGATAATTTAGCAATAATATCAATTTATTACTAAGGTAGGGAGTATGCTATGCCTCAGTTATCTTTATGCACTCATTCAAAGCTCACAACTCGTTATCAGACAACAATCCCTCAAGTAGTGAGAGAAGTTCTTGGATTAGAAAAATTTGACAGAATATTCTATACAGTTCAGTCTGACGGTAAAGTGATTATATCTCGTGAGGGAAAAGTTGAAAAAGACCCCGTTTTAGATAGTTTTTTGACTTTTTTGGCTAATGATATGATTCAAAATCCTCAAAATATTAAAGAAATAGATTCTGACTTACGTGACCGAATTCAGTCTCTTGTATCTAATATTGATATTGATTTGAATAGTCCGCTTTCAGAAGAGGACGATTAATTTTGGAAAAGCCAAAACCATTGATGATTAACGGATGGAGAATATTTGCTCATTCTTTATTTTTGGACCAAGTAGATGAATTAATAAAACAAGTCGAATATTTACGTCAGAAATATCCTTCCAATTACTCTAAAAAAAATGCTGCCAAACGATTATCTGCAATTTCAAAATTAGTTTTTGAAATCATCCCGCAAGATCCGACACATCCAAAGTACCGACAAGGAACAACTTTGGGCGACAGTTATAAATATTGGTTTCGGGCAAAATTTTTCCAACAATACCGTCTTTTCTTTCGCTATCACTTAGAAAGCAAGATAATTGTTTTTGCCTGGGTAAACGATGAGAATACGAAACGGGCATATAAAGCAAAAACAGACGCTTACCAAATTTTTAAGAAAATGCTAAATTGTGGAACTCCACCAAATGATTGGAATAAATTATTCAAACAAGCAAAATTGGAAACGAAACGCCTTAAAAAACAGTTCCTAAAATCGAATGAAGACTAACCCGGTACGCAACTCGGACCACAGGTGCTTCCGCTTCGCTCCAGCCCCTGGCCGGTTAGCTTAGGCGTTACTGGTCTATCTGTTACTGCGTCGGCCGGCTCTTCCGCCATTTTCCGGGTCATGTCCAGATCTGCGGAGGGCTTTTCAAATACCGGCCTGACCGCCACATACCAGGCGGATTCCGGGTTGCCGCCGCTGGCTTGGGTGACCGGCAGCCCGAATCCCCGGGAAATTAAGGCAAGGGCGATATCCTCCCTGGCCCGGTAGTATGCCGGAATGCCCTGGATCCGCAATTTGAGGTCTTCCTGCTTCCACATCAGCGAGGTTTTTCCCCCGGGCGGCACCACAGCCCGGATCATCAGGCGGCCCCCTGGCGGCAAGCGGCGATGGATCAGGTCCAAAACTTGCGCCATGTCCGCGTCATCCAAAAAATGGAGCATATCCAGCATCAATACCGTGTCCGGGACGGAAGCGGTCCGGGGCAGCCGGGGCGCGGCACCGGTTTCCGCCCGGCCCCGGCGGCCGAAAACCGCATCGGCCACGGCCGTCCGCCGGGGATTGGGATCAATGCCATAAACCACGCAGCCGGGAAAAGATTCCAGCAGATACGCGCCGGGGACGCCGATGCCGCAGCCGATATCCAGAATGACGCGGGGGATGTGTCCATCCAGCAGGGGTAGCAGCTCCCGGAACAGCGGATCCACCTTCATTTTCACCCAGGCAAAAACACGGGGATGGGCGTCCTGGTTGCGAAACCGGAACAAAACCCGCGCGGCCACGCTTTTTCCCGGAAGGGAGGGCAGGGCCAGCAGGTACTCCAGAAGGGGCGGCAATACGAAAAAGGCTGCGGCCAGGGAGGCGGAAATCCCGGTAGCGGCAAAAAAGCCCGCACTGCGCAAAAGGGAGTGGTCCGCCGCGCACAGCACCCCGAAACCCAGCAGGCTGGATGCGCCCGCCATGAGAACGGCCAGGCGGACGCGCCGGAACCAGGGGTGCTCCAGGTCATGATACCGCAGACGGGACCGGATAAAATACAGGGTATAATCCACCCCCATGCCGAAGACGATGATAGCCAGCATGAGACCGGGGATATCCAGGGATCTTCCGGCAAGACCGCTCACGCCCAGGGTTGCCGCAAAGGCCAGGACCGGCGGTGTCAGCGCTGCCAGCAGAAGCCGCCAGTCCAGGAAAAAGAAAAAAATCAGCAGGGCCACGACCGCCGCCGTAACGGCCAGCATTTTCCGGAAGGCGCGGGCCAGAAGCCCGCCCAGAACCTGGGAAAACCGGTCCGGATCCAGCACCCGGAACCCGGCCCGCGAATCCGCCAGCCGCCGCGCCAGTGCGCCGGGGGCCTCTCCTGGCCCGGGCATGAGCCGGGATATCTGGGAGAGCCGTCCGTCCGCCCGGCGGCGGATGCCAAAGGCGGCATGGAGATCCGCCGGGATGGCTTCCACCGGGGGCGGTGCCGTGCTGCGGATGAGCCGGATAAACGGCGCAAAGGCACCCGGCCGAAAACCCGATGCCACGGCGGCGGATGCAAGATTCGCCTTGATACCGGCGATCCGTTCCGGGGTCCAGAAGGCCCGCCAGGCCGCGAAATTCCGTTTCCGGCTCTTCCCGCCGGGATAGAGCCGGGAGGGCAGAAAGGCGCACGGCGGGCCGCCGGTCCGGGGATCGGCCGCGAGAATCATCTCCAGATCGTCCATGCGATCGCGCAGGGCGGTTTCATCCCCCCCTTCCACCATGACATGGATGCCGCCGGATACGGCGTCTCCCCAGACATCCGCGAACAGATCCCCGGCCTTTTGGGTGGCAGGCCCCACGGTATTCATATCCGAAAGCCGGCTGGAAAAGGACGGCGGAAAGAGCAGGGGCAGCGCCAGGCCGATTACGAGCAGAAGCAGGGCCAGGCCCGGGCGGCCGGAAGCGGCGCGGTAAAAAGCGTCCGCCAGCGCGGCCATGCGCGTGCGCGGGGCGGCGGCCGGGGGCATGACCGGGAGAATCCGGGGAAAGGCCGTATGAACGAAAAGAAAGGACGCCCCGATGCCGGCGGCGGAAAAAATACCCACCTGGGCCAGCACGGGAAATCCGCTGAACGCGAGGGCGCCGAAGGCCCCCATGGTGGTCAGGGCCGTGATCAGTCCCACGGACCGGATTTCGCGGGCCGCCTCGGCGCCGGTGGTTTCGCAGTCCCGGTCGCAAAAGAGCAGAAAGGCGATGCCATGGTCCACGGTAATGGAAATCAGGGCCCCCCCGAATCCCAGGGCCATGAGACTGACGCGGGGAAAGGCCAGGGTAAGAACGACAAGACCGGCTGCAACTCCGAACAGGGCCGGCGCAAAAGCCAGAAACCCGATCAGGGGCCGGGAGAAGGCAAACAGCAGAAGAATGGCGATGCCCGTCGTGGCGAGGCCCATGGCCAGGCGCACGTCCCGTCGAGCGATGCACTCATTGTCCAGGGCATGGCGAAAGGCGCCTATGGGCGTGATGGTGATTTTGGCAGGGGGATCCTGACGGGATAATTCACGGTTGAGATCGCGGGACAGGGTGTCAAAAAAATCCACCATCCGGGCCGCAGCGGCGGTATCCGATCCCGGGGCCGAAGGGCGGGCCGTGAGCAGCAGATGATGCGGGCCGGATGCGGCGTCATCCGCGAACAGGCGGCCCCGGTGCAGCTCCATCCGGCCGGAAATATCCAGCAGGGAAAGCCGGGCCATGACCGGCTCATAAAACCCCAGGGGATCGGCGGCGATCAACCCGGCCCGGCCCACGCCATCCAGCCCGGAAAGGCGGCGCACGGCATCCCGCACACGGTTCTGGACGGCTTCCGGCGTCAGGCGCGGGGCAATCCGCCGTTCCAGATCCTCTGCCGTGAACAGGACCGGCAGACGCCGGACCACGGAGAGGAGCAGCCCGGGCATGGCCGTCTGCATTCCGGTCATGCCTGCGTCGGCAAACAGACCGCTCTGACGCAGGCGGTTTTCGATCCGATCCGCCAGATCCACCAGCTGATCCCGGTCCAGATCCGCAGACGAAAGATCAATGGCAATCCGTTCCTGAAGCGGATGATGTTCCCATATATACAGCGCATCGCCCACCGTCCGGTCGCCGCGCGGCAGGTAGCGGGTAATATCCGTATCAATATCGGCCCTGGAAAGGCCCAGAAGAAAGAGTCCGCCGGTCACGGCCAGGCTGATCACAAGGGCTGAAATGCGGACAGGAAAATATTTCACGGGAATCGGTTGTGTTTTTGAGGTATTGAGATCATGGATCGCATGGAAAGACCCGGATACGCCGTGACTTTCGCCTGGCCCACGGATGAGACATGCCGTAACAGGCGGAATTGGCGATTTTAAGCACGGTCACGGTGCGGATGAAGGCCGTTTCCCATTATGGGGCGTAAGCAAAACCATAGAATCCGGCAAAGCGTCCGTCGTCCCGGGCCGCGTCCGTACCAGCGCAACGTGTTTCGAGCCAGCCGCAGCGGACGTTTTCCCGGCAGTCGAACCGGGGTACCCAGGGTTTGATATCCAGGACAGGCGCACCGTCAAGAATATCGCATTCCCGGATATGCAGATGGACCCCGTCAATGGAGATCAGCCGTACAACGGAAAATCCGATGGCGTTGGGACGGCTGGGAGCCCGGGTGGCGAAAACGCCCCGCCTGGTATTGTCCAGAAAAGGGGTGACCAGAAGTTCTGGCGCACCGGACCGGTGGCAGTGGAACAACACCATAAGATGGGAAAAACCGTCCAGATCTTTCAGGCCTGCGGCAAATTCCGAAAAAATTTCAATTTCTGCGGCCACGTCCGCTTCCGCCGCCGCCGGCTGGATGGGTGCGCCCTCGGGATCAGAAAACGGGCTGTGAACAATGCCGACGGGATGATATTGAACCGGGTCCATCTCCACTCCTTTTTTTTCTTCTTTCATGTGTCCAGGACATTTTGGGCGTTTTCCTTTTCCGCCTGATCCATGAAGCCGAAAAATGCGTAAACCAGTTTACCGCTTTTCGTGATTTGCAACTCCGCGATGCCCGCAATGCAATATTCCTCCAGCTTCTGTTTTGCTTCGGTCAGGGTCAATTCCGTTCCCACCGCAACCTCCGACGGCGACACAATGCCCCCGCACCGGCGGACCGTATCCAGAAGCTGCCGCTCTTCCCGTTCGTTTTTCCCTTTTTCCTCCTTTTTCCGGATGAAAAAAAAGGCCCATACGCCGCCGGCGAAAACCGTGAGGAAAAAAAGCAGCAGACCGGCAAGAACGCCGGCGGAAACTTTTTCGGCCGGCGCGGGTGCAATCAAATCGCCAAGCGCGAAGAAGGAAAATATCAGGCTGATGACCGAAATACCAGCGCTGAGAACGGAGAGCAGTCTCATGAAAAACAGTTTAACAGGATTGAAATTCACGGTCATAAAGAAAAATCCTTTCCCTTTTATGCGGTAAATTCGTGGGAAATGATCTGGCTCAGAAACGAAATCGTCCGGTCCATGCGGGGTCGGGAAAAGAAATTTTCCGGATCGTTTTCCTCCACGATTTCCCCGCCGTCCATAAATACGACGCGGTCGGCCACGGTGCGGGCGAATCCCATTTCATGGGTAACGCAGAGCATGGTCATGCCGGATTCGGCCAGATCCGTCATCACGTCCAGCACTTCCTTGATCATTTCCGGATCCAGAGCCGAGGTGGGCTCGTCAAAAAGCATCACCTTGGGATTCATGCACAGGCACCGGGCAATGGCGACCCGCTGTTGCTGCCCGCCGGAACACTGACCGGGATATTTATGCGCCAGCTCCGGAATCCGGACGCGTTCCAGATAGTGAAAGGCCAGGTCGCGGGCCTCTTTCAGGGGCATTTTGCGAATCCAGACCGGGGAGAGAGTCAGGTTTTCCAGAACGGTCATGTGCGGAAAGAGATTGAAGCTCTGAAAAAGCATCCCCACTTCCCGCCGGACCCGGTCGATGCGCCTGACGTCGTCCGTCAGCTCCATGCCGTCAATGGAAATAACGCCTTTCTGGTGTTTTTCCAGCCGGTTGATGCAACGGATCAGGGTGGATTTTCCCGAACCCGACGGCCCGCAGATCACCAGTTTTTCGCCCCTGGCAACCTGGAGACTGACGTTCTTGAGAACGTGAAATTCCCCGAACCATTTGTGCAAACGGGAAATTTCAATGACGGGCGGGGCGGCGCCAGTGTTTTCGCTGGAATTTTCGGACATGGACATGGCTCGCTATGGTTTGGAACGTTTGTTTTTAAGGCTGCGGTTGTCATAAACGGCCTGCTTTGCCGATGCGGCCGCATAATTCCGTTTCCGGATTTGCTCCAGAACCGGATTTTCTTCCATTTCCGCCTCGTCGTCCCCAATGTCTTGTCAGTGATGACGAATGTGCAATTTCCTCTCCAAATGCACGCAATACCGCGACAAGCCGAAGCACAGGATCCAGAATACGGCCCCGGCGAAGACGTAGGATTCCCTGGTGAAGCCCAGCCATTGGGCGTCGGCCATGGCGGCCTTGGCGATGCCCAGGAGGTCCAGCAGGCCGATGACCGCCACCAGGGTGGTGTCTTTCAGCAGCGAGAGAAAATTATTGGCCAGCCCCGGAATGATCAGGCGCAGGGCCTGGGGCAGAATGATCAGGGACGTCATTTTCCAGTAGCCCCAGCCTAGCGCCCGGGCCGCTTCGTACTGGCCTTTGGGCACGGCCTGCAATCCGCCCCGCACCGCTTCCGCCATATAGGCCGCGTAGAACAGGGCCACCCCCACCAAAGCCCGCAATAATTTGTCGAAATTCACGTCCTCCGGAAGAAAGAGCGGCAGCATCACCGAGGCCATGAACAGGACGCTCACCAGCGGCACGCCCCATACGAATTCAATAAAGGTCACGCAGACGGTGCGGACGACTGGCATTTCGGACCGCCGCCCCAGCGCCAGCAGAATGCCGATGGGCAGGGCTGTGATCATGCCGGAACAGGCCACGACCAGACTCAGGAACAGCCCGCCCCAGTAATGGGTCTCCACCAGTGGCAGGCCGAAATGGCCGCCGTACAGAAAAAGCCAGGCGAGCATCGGCAACAGGAGCATCAGGGACGCCCAGCGCCAGGGCGTCACAGAAAGGCGTCCGGTTTTTTGCCGCCGCCACAGGGCCGGAACAAAGGGGAACAGAAAAAAGGCCAGAAAGATCCCGGCGGGCCCTGCGCCAAAGAGGAAAAAGGCCGCGCCGGCGGCGGCGAGGCCGAGGGCGGTCTGGCGGCTTGCCCGGCGGAAAAATTCCGGAACCAGCAGGGGCGGCAGCGAGGCGGCCAGCGCGAGAAAGATGAAATCGACCCGCCAGCGTTCCGCTTCCGGATAAAATCCGTAGATGAACAGATCCAGCCGGACCTTGATGAAGACCCAGCAGGCGCCCGGCCGTCCGGTATCGCAGGCCTGCCGGGAATCGCCGAACCAGTTGGCGTCGATAAAGGCCCATTTCACCGCTGGCGGCACGGCCCAGGCCAGCAGGGCCAAACCGGCAAAGGTAAGCAGGGCGTTGCCCGGCGAGGAAAAAAGATTGCGCTTCAGCCATCCGCCCACGCCCGTTTCCAGCGTGGGCGGCGGCAGGGACGGGCTTGGGATCCAGCGTTCGCCCCGGTCTTTTTCCGGGCCGTTCGCCTGGCGCAGCGTCCGGTCGTTTGTGGCGGCGTCGGCCATTCCCGGACCTTTCACTGCCCCCGCAGGGCAAATTTGCGGTTGTACCAGTTCATGAACAGGGAAATGGTCAGGCTGACGAGCAGGTAGACGCCCATGGTGATGCTGATGATTTCCACAGCCTGGCCGGACTGGTTCAGCGCAGTCCCGGAAAAGACATGGACCAGATCCGGATAGCCGATGACCACGGCCAGAGAGGAATTTTTCACCACGGCCAGATATTGTCCGATCAGGGGCGGCGTGACCACGCGCATGGCCTGGGGGATGACCACGAGACGCCAAGTCATCCACGGGCGATGTCCCAGGGCGCGGGCCGCTTCCTGCTGTCCCCTGTCCACGGACAGAAGCCCGGCACGGACGTATTCGGCGATGAAGGCGGCGGCGTACAGGGTCAGGGCCAGCCAGAGGGCGATGAGTTCGGGCAGCACGGTGACGCCGCCTTCGAAATTGAATCCTTGCAGCGCGGGAATGTCCCAGTGGATCGGAAAATCCGTCAGGATCAGGGCCGCCAGGGGCAGGGCGAGGAGCAGCCCGGCCGAGGCCGCTCCGGCAGGAAAGCGTTCGCCCGTGGCCGCTTGGCGCTTGCGGTTCCACCGGAGCAGCAGGGCGGAGAGAATAAGGGCCGCGGCCAGGGCCGCCGGCACGGCGGCGAAGCCGGGCTCCCACATGGGCCGGGGGATTTGCAGGCCCCGGTTGCAGAGAAAAGCCGCGTTGAAAAAGGGAATGGCCCCTCGCGGACCGGGAAGGGGCGAGAGAACGGCCAGATACCAGAACAGGATCTGGAGCAGCAGGGGCACGTTTCGCACGATTTCCGTATAGGCGGCGGCCATGCGCGAAACCAGCCAGTTGGGCGAAAGCCGGATCACGCCGAGGAAAAATCCCAGCAGGGTGGCGCATACGATGCTCATGCCCGATACCAGCACCGTGTTGAGGGTTCCCACAAGCAGGGCCCGAGCGTAGGTGTGGCGGCTGTCATATTCGATCAGGGTCATGCCCACGTCAAAGCCGGAGGGCTCGGCAAGAAAGCCGAACCCCGTGGCCACGCCGGCCTTACGCAGGTTCCGGGCCACGTTGCCGACGCCCCAGGCCGCGGCGGAAAGCAGCAGCGCCAGCGCCAGGGCCTGGACGAGCCAGGTCCGGAAGCGGACGCTGCGAAACAAATCTCCGTTGAAAAGACGCATTTACCGAACCGGCGGCGCGTACATCAGGCCGCCTGCGTTCCACAGGGCGTTCACGCCGCGTTCCAGCCCCAGCGCCGTGTCCGGCCCCACGTTGCGGTCAAAGATTTCCGCGTAATTGCCCACATGCCTGATGATCCGGCAGGCCCAATCCCCTGTCAGGCCCAGGTGCCGACCGAAATCCGTGCCCACGCCCAGAAAGCGCCTGACCGCCGGATTGGCGGATTTTTTCATTTCCTCAAGATTTTTGGAGTTCACGCCCAGTTCTTCCGCCGTGATCAGGGCGAACAGGGTCCAGCGGACGATGTCGCTCCACTGCTGGTCTCCCTGGCGGACGGCGGGGCCCAGAGGCTCCTTGGAAATGATTTCCGGCAGGATGATGTGGTCTTTCGGATTGGACAGCGCGGTCCGGCGGGAGGCCAGGGCAGAGGTGTCCGTGGTGTAGACGTCGCAGCGGCCGGTGTCATAAATCACCGTGGCTTCGTCCGCGCTTTCGTAGACCACGGGTTTATAGGTCATCTTGTGCGAGGAGAAGTAATCGGCCAGATTCAGCTCGGTGGTGGTGCCGGACTGGGTGCAGACGCTGGCGCCGTTCAGTTCAAGGGCGCTTTTGACACCCAGTTTTTTCGGCACGAGAAAGCCCTGTCCATCGTAAAAGAGCGTGCCCACAAATTCCAGGCCGAGCTTGGCGTCGCGCTGAAAGGTCCAGGTGGTGTTCCGGGCCAGAATGTCGATTTCGCCGGACTGAAGGGCCGTAAAGGATTCCTTGAAGGCCACCGGCGTGAACCGGGCTCTGGTCGGATCGTCAAAAATGGCGGCGGCCACGGCCCGAACAAAATCCACGTCCATGCCGGTCCATACGCCCTTTGCGTCCGGCGCGGAAAATCCCGTCACCTTTCCGGACACGCCCGCGTTCACGTATCCCTTCTTTTTCACGGCGTCCAGCGTGCCTCCAAAGGCGGCTCCCGCCATAACCCATGTCAGAACCAGCGCCAATAGCGGCATCCATTTCCCAAATCTCATCGCATTCTCCTTGAAAACAGTAAAGGTGATAACAGTGATACAGCAAGAACAGACAGCCTCCCTCCGGGTTCTGTCCGATCTCGGGTAAATTCAGCAGACCGTAATAAACTCCAATCTTCGACGCGATTCATTCCGAGTATATTATATTTTCCTAAATCAAGCAATTCTGTTACCACTTTATTACTTTAGTGGCATGCTTCTTGCTTGCAAAAACCATACGCTTTGATATATCTACATTTCCAGGCTATAGGTCGATTGATTCGATAAAATTCTGGCTGTTCCCGTATATTCATTTTTTTTATAAATATTAAGCAGTTACGATTTAATCTAACAAAGTAGTATTAAATTGAGCGCTTCTGTTTTGAAAGAATTATTGATACGCTGATATGCTTTGTTTTACCAATTTTTATGCTTTCAGCCAATGGGTGTTTGATTGAAGTTTGATGATTCGCTGATATTACTGAATGTGAGCTACATTTAAATCAGCGAATCGCTCAACTTAGGTTTTTAGTACTACCTTGTAGTATTATAAAATATGGATAAAATCGATTCTCAAAAGCGAAATTTATACCGGTGGACAGTATATAAAGGCTGACCATCTGAACAGTCATAGCTCATGGGGAATAAACCCGGGGCAGAACCAGAACCTTCTCTTACAGTTTTGTAAACGCATATAGGTTCACCATCTTTTGTGAGTACCTGAAGATAAAGCGGTTCGTTATCCTCTTTTTCAGTTATGCTGTACTGATTATAAAGAACTGTTTCTCCGGCATAGGCGTTTAAATCATAACATGCTTCCTTACAGACTGCTGCCTGCCCCCCCCTCTGCATCCGTAAGTTTTTCAGGAAGTCTTCTTTCCACTCCCCTGCGATTGCCGTCGCCTTCAAGATGAAGGTTATATTGGTCGAGAATTTCGGACAGGTATGCCGGAGGGTCGTCGTCACTGCCAGAGCATGAAAGTATCAACGCAGAGAGTAGAAGCAGAAAAAGGAATGATTTTATTTTTTGGCCATGACACAGAGAAACAGACAGGTGATCCTGATTCATTTTTACCTTCTGATGTTAAAAGTTAACCTGATACCACTTTGCCACCTTAGCGGCATGTTTCTTGCTTTCAAAAAACATACGCTTTGATATATCTACATTTCTGGTTATAACGGATTTTGGGGAGCGTGACAGGGAGCAACTCAAATCATTGTGGAAGGAGCCTGATTACAACGCAAAATATTGATATTATTAAATATATTTTTATATATATTTTTAATAAATAATTTCATATAGTTAGAGGCACATCCCCGCCAAAGGAGACCTCTGACTATATGGGAACAGCAGACCCAAGATCCGCTAACCGGAATAGCAGAATCATATGTTTGCCCTTTTGTCAAGATGATTATAAGCGCACCATTCATTCACCGGAAGATTTCAGGAGATGCATTGATGAACGCATCAGGCTTTTTTCCAGAATTGTTTCCGCCTGAAATTGTCGATGGATATCAGATGAAGGATATTTATCAGTCCAGGAAGCAGCCTGTTTTTATCCGGCGGATAAAGATCGCTGGTGTTCCTTACACGATCCGTCCCTCATTCATGATGCCCTGCCTGAAAGGGATTGTGGACGATATTCAAGGCGCCTTGTTTCAATAAATTAAAACAAGCGGCTTAAAAAAAAGAATTTCACCAAATTTCGCAGGATTATTGCGTCAAAAATCACTGAATTTTTCCATATTTTTAATTTTAAACCGGATTCAGCAATCTCTTGCGGGGAAATATCACAGAATATGAGCTTTTTTCTCTTTGGGCTGAGGATTCCTTAGCGTGAATTTCACGAATTTTACCATTTCCGTTCAGGCACTATTTAGGAACCCAATATGAAGACTATGCTCATGTAGAAATATTAATAAATTATGCAACAAAGGTGACAAATGAAATATTTAATAATACTGCCTTGTCACTTTAAATCATAATTAACCGATTTTATCAGGAAATCAGAATATATAATAAAATCAAATAGTTATCTGCTAAAGTGACAAAAGCAGTACTATAAAATCTTACATAAAAGATATTAATGGAAACTGGATATTACATGGTGACTTCATAGAGTATAATGACGAAATAGAATGGGTTTATGATGATAATAAAATTAAGGAAACAGCCACATATAAGAACGGAAAACTAAATGGTGAAAAGCTTATTTATAAATATAGTAATAGTAAAAAATTTCTATATTATGAAAAGCAAGAATGGAAAAACGGCATACTTATTCACAAATCTGACAAGCGAGGCAGGGTGCCTTAGCGCAGCATAACGCACCCGTGTGGTCAAAATATTTTTTCACAAACCCCTGCCAATTTCCAACAATATTTTATTAAAACAGCAGGTTAAGATGCTTCCCGGCCCTATGTGTCAGGATAGTTGTTACATGAATCACAACGATCTATAACAGGGCGCAGGAGGTTCATGCATGAGATATCCACAGGCACGAAAAGAGTCGGTCCTCAAAAAAATGATGGCACCGC
>PDWI01002493.1_pt1 | contig 27513 bp, 22 predicted proteins | sample 1430891 | NCBI WGS metagenome assembly PDWI01 (sample SAMN01162508, study PRJNA174530) | Oral metagenome, whole genome shotgun sequencing project. | biome: Marine environment; feature: Marine mammal; material: Swab sample of the gingival sulcus; isolation source: swab sample of gingival sulcus... | reverse complement strand
TCCGACAAACAAAAGAAACTATATAATGCTCAGCAAGTTAAAGATTTGTTTACACAATATTACATAATAAAAGTTAATGCTTTTAACAAAAATGCCAAAGCCCCATTAGACCAGTGGATTCACTTCTTAAAAACCAATGAAATAAAAGATAACTTTAAGGCTAAAGGCTTAGAAAAAGCCAAAGAGGTATTGCGAGTTGATAATTTGTCGCACGACGAAAAAATTGCATACGATATTTATGTAAAAAAACAGCGTATCCATCAATCGGAAATTACCACCGCTTTGACCGACGTTGAATATAAATATGAAGCAAAAATAAAAGAAGAACGACGTCAAAAAGAGGAAGCAAAAGCAAGAGAAAAAGAGGAACGACGTCAAAAAGAGGAAGCAAAAGCGAGAGAAAAAGAGGAACGACGTCAAAAAGAAGAAGCAAAAGCGAGAGAAAAAGAAGCAAAAGCAAGAGAGGAAGTGGCAAAAGCAAGAGAAAAAGAGACCAAAATAAATTTTGCAAAAAAAATGTTAGAATACGGAGAACCTATTGCGACAATTATTGAAGCGACCGGACTAAAAGAAGAGGATATAAAAAAACTGATGTAAAAAATACAACGAAATTAGACATCATAACACAATTACTGATTTAATAAAAAAATCGCGTAAAACAGGGGGAAAACAATAATTACCCACAAATTATGTAAATTTATTTTTCAATAAAAGTACGAATTTAGCACAAAAAGTAACATGTAATTGTTATAATTTTTACTTCTGTAAAGTCAGAAAAAAATGATATTACACAAAATAGAAACAGGTTATTTCAGATACGACGGAGGAGAAATGTTTGGTGATGTACCGAAAAAATTTTGGAAGAATAATTACCCTGCCGACAAAGAAAACAAATGTAAGTGGGCAATGAGAAGTTTACTTGTTGAAAATGCGGGGAGAAAAATATTGATAGACACAGGAGTTGGCGATAAACAAGATAAACAATTCTTTGAGAATTTTGGATTGTTCGGAAATGATACTCTCATAAATTCTTTAGCAGCAATAAATATTTCTCCGGCTGAAATTACTGACATTGTACAAACACATTTGCACTACGACCACGTTGGAGGAACAATAAAATTTTCTGACGACAAAAAACTTATCCCAACCTTTCCGAATGCGAATATTTGGATAAGTAAAAATCAATGGGACGAAGCTCAAACCCCAACCGAAGCTGAAAAAGATTCTTTTTTGGACGAAAACATTTCACCTATTGCAAAAAACAAAAAATTAAGATTACTTGAAAAACAAAGTGAATTATTCCCCAATTTTTTCGTTTATTTTTTTGATGGACACACCAAAGGCCAGATTGTTCCACACATCAAATTTGATAACCGTTGGCTGATTTTTGCCGCCGACCTGTTGCCGTCTTCGGCACATATCTACGAACCAATTATTTCGGGCTTTGACATCAATCCGCAACAATCGTTACGCGACAAAAAATATTTTTTTGAACAAGCCATCAAAAACGATTTTACTATTTTGTTCCAACACGATTTTTACCACGAATGCGGAACTCTAAAAAAAACACAGAATGGAATTGTCTTGGATAAAACTTTTTCACTAAACGATTTTATTTATAAAAAAATATAACATTAGAGTTGGGAATTTACATACACATACCATTTTGTTCGACCAAATGTCATTACTGCGATTTTTTTTCGCAAGCAACCAAAAACAGTCAAATTATAGACGACTACGTAAACGTCCTGTGTCATGAAATTATTTTACAAAAAGATTATCTCGGGACAAAAAAAATAAATACAATATACATTGGTGGCGGAACACCTACTTCGCTAAATATCAAACAATTAAACAAAATATTTACAACTATTTTTGAACATTTTGATTTACAAACCGACAACGAAATTACAATAGAAGCAAATCCGGAAAATTTGACAAAAAATTTTTTAAAAGATTTAAAAAGTTACACCTCCATAAATCGCTTAAGCATTGGTTTACAGTCCTTTTTGTCGGCAGAACTTCTGTTGATGAATCGTAAACATTCTGCCGAAACCTCAATAGAAGCTGTGAGAAACGCTCAAAACGTTGGATTTGAGAATATTACCGGCGATTTAATTTTTGGTCTGCCCAACCAAACCCTGGAACAATGGAACTACAATCTCGACCAATTTTTTGCGCTGAATATCCCGCATCTTTCGGCGTATAGCTTGACAATAGAGGAACATACAGTTTTTGGTTATTGGAAAAACAAAAACAGAATAACCGAAACCTCTGACGTTTTGTTCAAAAAAATGTACGAAAAATTGATAGAAAAAGCCGAAAAAGCCGATTTTTCACATTATGAAATATCAAATTTTGCAAAAAAAGGCTTTATGGCAAAACACAATTCTTCGTATTGGACGGGGCAAAAATATCTGGGTGTAGGCAGTTCAGCTCACTCCTTCGACCAAAAAAGCCGGCAGTGGAATGTCGCCAATATAAAAAAATACATAAAATCAGTCCAAAATAACGTAGTACCCGCTGAAACAGAGCAACTAACTGACACTGACCGCTTTAACGAAACCATTTTGACCGGTTTGCGAACCTATCGAGGGGTTGATGCCGTTTTGTTGGAAAATAAATTCGCAAGATTTTACAAACAAATTTTGCCAAATCTAAACGACTTTAAGAAAAAAGGCTTCGTTAAATTCATTGAGAACCACTGGATTTTAAGCCCAAAAGGGAAATTTATTTCCGATGCAATTATTGCCGAACTGATAATTGTTTGATGTAAACTGCATTTGGTAGTTGAATCTACGTGGCCTGAATCGACAAACATAATTTTGTTGATATTACTTTTTTTATAATTTCGCATTTTTATAAAATTTAAAATTTAACAAATGAATATAACGGTAAACCACAATTTGCCCATAAACGAGGCAAAATCAAGGATACAAAAACTTGCACAAGAATTAAAACAAGAACACGGAGATAAAATTAGTGATTACAAAGAAAACTGGAACGGCAATATGGCTGAAATTTCGGCAAAATCAATGGGTATGAAGCTAAAAGGTACGCTAAACATTTTGGCAGACCGGATAACTATGGACGGCAAAGTGCCTCTTATGGCAAAACCCTTTAAAGGACAAATTGAAAGTTCGATAAGAACTAAATTGACAGAATTATTATCATAAATAAACTGTTGATTATAAACCTATTAACGAAATAATTTATGAAAAAAAAGTATTTATTTTTGTTTATGTTATTTTTTGCATTAGGTTGCAAAGTTAGCGTAAAAGAAAACACTGACAGCATCGAACAACCCGATTATGAAGATTTTTCGGAAACTCAAACTTCGGAAAAAACTCAAACCGCGAACAATAAATTTTTCAATTTATCAACCGAACTAAATGATTTTTTGGCAAGTTCAGAACAAGTTGTTATTTTTTCCTTCAAAACGAAAAATGGAAAAACCTTATCGCTACTTACGGACAAAAACGAAAATTATTTGATATACCGATTTGGAACACCTCAAAACGTTACGCTAACTTTTCCGAAAACTGTGGATAAAAATAGTTGGAAAAAATTTTCCTACGAAGCATATAAAACAAGCGTAGTAAACCTAATGCACATATCGTTCACGAACGTAAACCACAAATACACAGTCTATTACAACAAATTTGCAAACACACCCGAAGACAACAAAATCGGCGTTCAAGTACAATCACTCGAAACCGGAAAAATTGATGACATTAGAGGTGTTTTAAGTAGCGTTAATGGAAATCTTAACTATTTTAAAACCAACAATAAGGTCGATTTTTTTGAGTAAAATTGGTGTCAATTTGATATTTTAAGTTTTTTTCTTATATTTGTTGGCGTTTTATGTAACAGCCCAATAAATGAAGTACAAGAGGAAAAATTTCTTGATAAAATTTCAGAAATTATTTTTTCTACGGAAATTATTAAAAGGAAAATACAACAACTTTACGAACTTAGTACCAAAGAAGTGCCAAATATGTAGCTCTTTGCTTACAAAAAAACATTTAACCCCTCATCATACATTAGCAATATGTACAATGAGGGGCAAAAATAAGGCTGTTATGCCAAAAACAAACCCAAAACTCCCCTATCCTATTTTGATTTTAGGATCAATACTTTTTCGGAGCAAATCGGTTTGTTGCGGAGTTCCCAAAATGAATATTTTATTTTTAGTTTCCAATTTTATGTCGGCTCCCGGATTGAAGATGTAGGTTCCATTCACTCGTTTAATGCCAATGACATTTGCCCCCGACCGTCGCCGAATATCCAGCTCCCCAAGCGACCGCCCGATATATTTTCGGGGTAATTCTTCGCAATCAATTTCGGTAACCGTAACGTCAATTCCGCTTTTTGCCATAATATGTTCCCAAAATTCAAGCACACCCGGTTCCAAAACCAGTTTTGCCATCTTAATTCCACCCACGCTGTCGGGCAAAATCACGTAATCGGCTCCGGCTCTTTTGAGTTTTCCTTCCGACGAATCTTCGATTGCGCGACTTACTATCCGCAAATTACTGTTAAGTTCCTTAGCCGTAAGCACCACAAACAAATTATCGGCATCCGAATGTAGCGCCGAAATCAAGGCACTCGCCTTATCGATTTTAGCTTCGAGCAAAACATCTTCATCGCGGGCATCGCCGTTTATAAACACAGCATCAACCTCTCGCAACTCGGCATTTTCAAGGATTTCTGTTTTTTTATCAATAACAATTACCTTCTTATTAGCCTTCAGTAATTCGTGAGTAGCGTGTGCGCCATTTATGCCATATCCGCAGACAATCACGTGATTTTCAATGTTTTTCATCTTTCTTTTTATTTTAAAAAATTTAAAACTCTTCTTAAATTCGCCATCGGCTACGTATTTGTAGAAATTTTGAGCAACAAGTCCAACAAACATAAAACTCGACATAATCAGAAAAATCGTAAAAACAATTCCAATATCAGAAAGTTCACGAATAGTGCCGTAGCCCACCGTAGTAATAGTTATGACAGTCATAAAAAGCGCGTCGATAAAACTATATTTTTCGATGAGCATATACCCAAAAGTTCCAACAAGAACTAAGAGAAAAAATAGGACTAAAAAAACGACAATATTCTTTCTGTGTCCGCCCATTATTCTTTAATAAATTTCTTTTGCACAGTTCCCGCAGGAGTTTGTATTTTTATGAAATAAATACCTTTTTGCAACTCACTCAAATTTACGCGAGTGCTTTCTAATTTTTCATTTACATTTTGATAAAAAACACTTGTTCCTTTTACGTCAAAAACAGAAATATTGCTAACCTCCGTAATGCTTGGGAAATTTATAATTAAGTCATTTTTCACAGGATTTGGCACCAAACTAACGTGAATATCTGCCGAAGCCAAATCGGGAACATTGCTAATAGTTGTATTTTTTGTTAAAATCCAAATATCGGGGTCAAAAATCAACTCATTAACGTCAAAATCTAAATCAATGAAAAACTCTTGTGCATTTTCGGTATTTTCCAAAACCAACAACGTATCTTTATCATTTCCAATAAGTTGAATTGGCAAAGGCAATTCATAAAACTGTACCGACTGATGACTTTGAGTTTGATTAATTCTAATTTTAACCTGCTTGTCGCTTGTTTGCGTCCACCCGATACTGTATATTGGGTAACCTTGTCCGTAGAACCAATCATCGAAAAAGTACGTCAAATCTTTGCCCGACGCCTCTTCGATGTGAGCCTTCAAATCGGCTGTATAAGCATTTTTGTAGGCCAATTTCGGGTCGTGTAAATAATTTCTGATACCCTCAAAAAAAGCGTCATCGCCAACGACCCAACGCAATAAGTGCAATACCATTCCACCTTTGGCATAAGTTAGACGACTACTAAAAAGTCGTCCTACATCTAAAGTATCGTCGCAAAACACCGAACCATCCGGTTTGCTTGTAACTTTATCTATTTTGTCTTGTTTCCACGTACTCCAATCGTAAGGCGCCAGTCCGGCTTCGGCTGTCATACCTTCGAGATAAACGGCAAAACCTTCGTTGAGCCACAAGTCCGCCCAAGAAGCACAAGTAACATAATCGCCAAACCACTGATGCGCCAATTCGTGCGCCATCAAACCGTGTCCAAAGTTTACAATGAAAGTCATACTTTGGTGTTCCATTCCACCACCCCATCCAAACTGCGCGTGTCCATATTTCTCGTTAGAAAAAGGATAAATCATAAATTTTTCGCAAAAAAACTGAAAAACATCTATCAAATTTGGACTGTTTGCTTGCGCATATTCCAAATCTTCGGGATAAACGTAGTTCAAAATCGGCACAGTCAAAGTGTCGTTTACTTCTACATAATCACAGTATTCGGCATAATTTGTAACCGCAAACGCCACAAGATAGGCGGTTATCGGGTATCGGTGCTTCCAATGATATTTAACACTTTCGGTGCCAATAGTATCAACACTCAACAGCAATCCATTGGCAGCCACTTTGTTGCCTATCGGAGCCGTAACGATCAACTCCAAAGAATCCGCTTTTTCGTCTAAATATTGTTTGCAAGGCCACCACGACATTGCTCCGTAAGGTTCTGATAATGTCCACATTATGGGGTGTCCGGCGTGATCATCAGTAATAAAACTACCAAAGCCCGTACTTCCGGGAGCGCCATGATAATAAACCGTCAAAGAATCCAATTGGTCGGCAGCAATTGTTTCGCCCAACTGAATATTTAATTTATTGGATACTTGTATAAATTCCAAATTTACGGAGTCGGCAACCACCGAATCTACAATCAAAGAATTAATCAAATGAAAAGAAATTTCGTTAAAATTTTCAATTTCCGGCGTATAATAAGTCGTAACCTTGCCAACAATATGATTTACAGCCGGATCGACTTCAAACTCAAGCCTGTGATACTTAATATCGTATCCGAAATTTTGGGAAAATCCCACTAAACTTAGAAAAAATAACCCTAAAGTAAATGCAATTTTTTTCATTTATTTTTATTTTATTGTTAATGATTAATATAAAAAATATATTTGCAGTTTTATATTCAATACTTCATCAAATTAATAGTTGTAAAGTTTTTATAAAATCAAAACTCTAATTATCATATTCTTACAAAATGGTGAACTATTGATATTTTTACGTCAAATATATAACTTTTTATTCAAATAAAATAAATTATGCTAAAAATTCTTGTAATAAGCGATTATAGAAACTATCACATTTCGCGTCCGGAAGCCGAGATTTTCAAAGGATTGGCAAAAGATAAAAATTTCAAAATTTTTATTATGACCTTCGCCGAATCGGCTCACATCAAGGAGTTTGAAGAAAATGGAATAACAATAATCAATTTTCACCCGTTGGAAAAAAGAAACAAAACCGAAATTGCCAGAATCCGACAAGAAATAATTAGTAAAAAAATTGATATTTTACATTTATTCAACGCCAAAGCCATTTACAGCGGAACTTTGGCAGCCAAAGGTTTGGACGTGAAAGTTGTTTTGTACAGAGGTTTTTCATCTAATGTCCGCAAATTAGACCCTTTTGCGAACCTAAAATTTATGAACCCGCGCGTTGATATGATTTTTTGCAATTCGATAGGCGTTGTGGAACATTTGCACAAGCAACCATTTTTTGATAAAAATAAAACAACTGTTATTCACAAAGGGCACAAACTCGAATGGTATAAAGACGTGCAAACCACCGACATACGTAGTGAATTTAACATCGACAAAGACGATTTTCTGTTGGTTAATGTTGCCAACAATCGCAAAATGAAAGGAATCAAATATTTGTTGCAAGCGATGAACAAACTTGACAGCAACTTAAAAATTAAACTTTTACTTATCGGCAATGATATGAAAACCAATGAAAATATGAAACTTGCAAACGACAACGTAATTTTTGTTGGTTACCGAAAAGATGTTTTGTCGATAGTAAAAACGGCTGATGTTTTTGTTTTGCCTTCGATTTTTGGCGAATCTATTACAAAGTCGGTTTTGGAATCAATGTCGCTCGGTACGCCGGCTATAATCAGCGACATACGAGGAAATGCGGAACTAATTGAAGACAATATTAGCGGATTGGTTTTTAAATCAAAAAACAGTAAAGAATTAGCAGAAAAAATAGAGTTACTATACAACGACAGAGAACTACTTAACAAACTGAGTATAAACGCATTAGATAGAATTAAAAATTATTTTAATAACGAAAAAACTATCGAAGAAACAAAAAAATTATACTTGCGATTGATGAAATAAATTTCATTTTTTTTCAAAAAAAACATTGATAAAATCACATTCATAGCTCCAATATTTCTTAGTTGAATACCCATGAACAAAGCGGTGAAAACATTTTGTAAATTAGCAAAAAAAGAGACTATGCAAAAACACAGTCTCTTTTTTTAAACAGATTTATTTAAAACTTTTACGTTTCAAATTCATTTTAATCAAACTATTGAACAATCAATTTTTTGATATAGACATTGTCAGCAGTTTTTATTCTTAAACCATAAATACCGGCTGCAACATTAGAAATATCAATATCAACTACATTGTCGGTTGTTTTACCGGAATAAACTTTTTCACCGGCAATTGAATATATCTCAACTTCAACCTCTTCTGCGTTCAAATTTGATACATTAATTTTAAACAAGCCATTCGATGGATTTGGAGAAATTACGATGTTGTTGCCTGCGTTTGAAATTGCGTCCAATCCTCCAAGCACAATATCCAAAATTTTATTTTCATCAACATCTACGGTTCCGGTTACAATTTTGTATCCCTCTTTTGACACAGTATATTCTACTCCGAGCATAGCACTTTCTAAGTTTATTTCAACTTGCCCTTTATCATCTGTGCTGTAAATTTCTCCGCCAAAATCAACAGTAGCTCTTGACAAAGGATTTTCGCCATCAGTTACATTGAAAGTTACATCATAACCATTAGCATAAACACAACTTAAAACAGCCTCCCAACCATCTTTGTGGAACACACCATCGCTGGTAAAAACAAAAGTTAAAGCACCTTCGTCATTAGTTGCAGTAATAATTCCGGGCGAAGCAGTAGCATCTTCTCCGGTAAATTCTCCAATCAGGTCAGCGGTAGCAACATCAGAGCCATCATAAATTTTCAACTTATCGTAATTTTTCTCTGTTGCAAAAGAAACAAACTTAGCCCTAACCATACGACCTTCGGTTTCGGGGAAAACTTTCATAGTAATATTCTCATTAGGACCATATCCAGCTTCGGTACCTCCTGTATCATAAAATACGGCATCACAGGTAGTAATAGTATCGGCATCGCCCATAAGAACTACCTCCGAGCCTGTTTCAAAACTAAACTCTTCACAATCATCATTAGTTCCAAAATTATTTATAGGAGCAACAGCCCAATAATAGGTAGTATTAGGTTCAGTTGATAATGCAATTTCATTAGTAGTAACGTTTACAGGAGTATTGGTATAAGGGTCTTCATTTGTTCCAAAATAAACATCATAAGAAGTAGCAAACATAACCCTATCCCAGACTAATTTTGTTGGGAAAACATTTCGAGCGCCATCTGCCGGCAACGGATTTGTTACACATCCTGGAGGTGCAGTAGGAGTAGCACAACTCACCTTAGCTTTCCAACCTTTTCTAGTCCCACCATAATCACTTTGGAAATTAAATGTTAAACCGGTGGCACTAACAAAAGTTCCGGGCAATTCCTTACCGGAAAACTCACCAATAAGCTCACCATCTACATCAGGTCCACTATAAACTAATAATTTGTCATAATTTTTTTCTGTTTCAAACTCAACAAACTCAATAACAACAAAGTCTTCTCCTTCGGGAGGTAAAAACGACATAGTATAATCTTCGTTATTTCCATAATCGTTGCTTTCAGTGCCCGAATCGTAAAATTCGCCGGTACAAACAGTAAGCGTACCTTCGTCAGCGATTGGATAAACAGGTATTATACCAATTACCATTTCTTGTGTATCAACAGCCACATATTGAGCTTCTTCACCGGCAGTTGCACTGAGTTTAAGTTTCATAAATGTTCCCAATGGTACACCGGCAGCAGCGGTAACCCCTGTAAAAACGAAATTATGAGAACCGCCGGCCTCTATTGTTACATCTTCGATGTTAGTTAGTCCCAAAGACAGATACTCATCAACGTCATCAATCTCGGCAATAGATAAACTATACACAGCACTTGCAGCACCGGTATTTTTTACTACAAAACCTATATCTCCGGTTTCCTCAGGCTCTATAATACCATTTCCGTTAGGTTCGTTAACAACAGCAAGCTCTCCAATAGAAATTTCAGGAGCATTTACGATTATATATTTACTACTCAACCAAGTTGTATCTCCGTTGGTTATAGAGAAATCAACTTTCACTTTATGACCATTTTCTAAGTTATTGTCCACAGTAAGTTTAAACGAATTAGCAATCGGTCCGGCAGAACCATCAGCATCAATATCACCAAAACTAACGTTTTCAGCTTCAGTTATAGATGCACTAGCGTCGGCGGTTGTTGCAGAGACAACAACATTTGATGTGGCATCAGAACCCACGTTTTTCAAAACAACATCTAAACTTTTTGTTTGACCGTAATCAATGGTTTTAGCACAATTATCAATAACAAGGAAAGGACCATCCAATGCAGCCGCGTCCAACTCTACCATATAAGGTTTGTATTCCGGTTTTGTAACAACTATCATAACTTTTCCGCCACTGGTTACAGGAGTTACTGCAATATTAGAAGTTCCGGTAGCATCAATCAAACCGGCACCTAAAAGAACTCCGTCTTTTGAAATACCAACATACGAACCCGGTTCGGCAGATACTTCAAAAGAAGCTACGCCAATAGGGAATGTAGGTAAATGCGATACTATATTATTGCTACCTTGCGTATGGTAAATAAGCAAAGAAGGGTCGCCTAAACAGTTGTATGCTTCCCAATAATACGTAGGATTAGAGTGGCTTGGATAGTCATTAGCCTCAACTTCACAAACAGCCAAGTTCCCAAGAAAGATACTTGCATCAACAGCTTTGTAATCGCCGGTAAACATTCCGTCATATACCCCCATAGTTGTTTCATCTACGGTTGGCACATAGCCGTCATTTGTTCCTTGAATAGGGAAAGCACCAACAGCCCAATAAAAGTCTTCAAACCAAAGCGAAGAAGGCGAAGAACCTATATAAGCAACAGCACCTTTGTTTTCGGCTCTAACCCAAGCCTCGCCAACACAGGTAGTAGTTCCAAATTCGGCAGATAAACAACAGTTACCTACTGCCAATGGATATTTACCTTCATTTGAAAAATTACTTATGTCCGCAATAGTAAGACTTGGATCACCCCACGAGCCCTCGCTACAGTGAGCTGTGTAATTTATGAAAGAAACGGATATTCTTTCCGGGTCATAACATCCGTCATACTCGGTAAGATATTGATTTACAGTACTAAAACCGTGAGCTGCATTGAAATAATTTTGTGAGCCATATTTTATAGCGGCTTGCCCTACTTTGGGGTTCCAATTACCATCAGCACCGGCTATCAAAGTAACATCATCTAAGAATGTTGGGTCTTCAAATTCATATTTTTCGTAATAAAGCGTTTTATCGATTTGTGGTTGCAATTCTGTTATATTATTTGCAGAAAATCGCCCATAATACATCTCAGGGAAATAATCACCATCTTGACTAAAATAATACAGGTCTGTCATTTTTCCGGACTCAACGCCAATTTGCGATGCCGGAATTTGCGCAACATCACCTACAAAAAGACAAAAACTTGGCGCAGGACTTTGAGGCGTACCGGCATCGTAGTGCCCTTGAACCCAAGATTTTATTGTTGCAACAGTATTATAACCTTCGTCGGTATAATTTACAATTACCTCAAAACCTTTTTGTGTTTTCCACAAAATATAAGGTTCTAATGCTTCTTCAAATTGTCTATCCGCCAAAATCAACATCTTAACCGGATATTTTGTCAAGTCAGGATGGTCATCCGTAAAACTTTTATGGTTCAACAATTTAGCATAAACAGGTTCAAAATAAGGCGAATAAGTTTTTTCTTTGATGCTCTCTGTTTTTCTAACGTTAGCATTTTTGTAAGAAACCTCAACCTGTATATTGTTGTAAACTTTTATTTTTCCGCCCATTGGGTCGTATTCGATAGGAGATACCACCAAATTGGCGATAGTAACACCGCGCATTTGCCCAACAATACCAACGTCAGCCAATTTGTAGCTAAATACACCTCTTGATCTGTACTCCTCTTCGTTAAAATAAAATCTTACAGCAGTAGGATCTTCATTTTTTTCAACATCGGGTTGATACGGCATAACAAAATGATTGATGCCATAGTCGGCCAATACAAATTCTTCGACATTGTAATCAATAACTTTCAGTTCGAGTTCAGCACCGTAAGGCACCTCTATCAACTTGCTATACACCGGCAACTTTGGCGTTCCAACTTTCCCAACAAATTGAGTTCCGGGTATAGTAATTTCGTTGAAAAGCCCCTTTTCTGTTTCAACAGTAAAACTATTGATAAACGCGTGATTGAACGTTAGCTCCAATTTCTGATAATTGTCTTCAAGTATCGAAATTGTTTTTTCCTCTGAGTTCAGCGGGATTTGGCTTTGTTGTGCAAAACCTACCGAAACCAAAAGAAAACTTAAAAAGAATAGATTTAAAATTTTCTTCATAATGATAAAGTTTTAGTTAATTAATTTAGGGGGTCGGAAAAATGCTCTTCTTTCCCCAAGTTATTTATAAGATTAAAAAAAGTTAAATAGTTGCTTATTTCTCGAAAAAAAATAATAATAAATTTAGAAACGCATAAAATCAAGTTTGCTTTGCTTTTTATTTTTGAGATTTAAACAGATAAAAATATAATAAATCCTCCGACAAAAACGGCGGAAGAAATCAAATAAAAACGTTTATTTTTCAATTTTTTCAGACTAAAAACACCAACAAACAAAGCATGAATTACCAAAAAAAATAATACGACCGACAAAACATTAGCATCAACGTATTGTTTGAAATTTCGTAAGACAAAAAAAGAAATCAACGTTGTCATCAGTGCCGACAAAAAAATCCGATTGAATGTTTTTTGAACTTTATTTTCGGTATTTTTATATTTTGAAAAAACAAAAAGAAATACTCCGATGCCAAAAGACACAGGGCAAAAATGCGCCAATGTAAAACCTCTGTACAACGGAACTGCCACAGACAACCCTCTAATAATTAGATAAATAACAACACCTATCACACTCACTCCTACCCCAACTATTTTACGTCTGTAACCGTAATTTTCATTCATAACTACATTTTTTCATATTAAACCGTTCCAAAATTACATACAATTTTTAACAAAAAAAAATAAAATATGTTATGAAATTTTATTTACTTTGCAATACAGATTCTTTATAAATATTTTATTATAATTTGACGAATGAATTTTCCTTTTTTTGTAGCAAAAAAATATTTTTTTTCAAAAAAATCGACCAACGTAATAAATATAATTTCGTTGATTTCCCTAATTGGCGTAGCTTTTGGAACAATGGCCTTTATAATTGTTTTGTCGGTTTTCAACGGCATCGAGAATATGGTTACAGCACTGTTCAATTCGTTTGACCCCGACCTGCGCATAGAACTCAAAGAAGGTAAAAGTTTTTCGACCGACAACCCAATTTTTGAAAAATTGCAAAAAAGCGAACACGTGGCGTATATGTCGTACATCATCGAAGAAAACGCACTGCTCGAATACGACCACAAACAACTCATAGCAACCGTAAAAGCCGTTGACGACAGCTACAAAGAAATTACGGGCATCGACACAATGATGTATTCAGGCGATTTTATTTTGAGAGAAAACCTGCAAAATTATGCAATTGTAGGAGTTGGCATTGCTTCGCGCTTGGGCATTATTCCAAACTCTATGCGAACCCTAAAAATATGGCTACCCGAACGAAAAGAGGGAATAAACATAACCGATAAAAGCAATTTCAGAAGCGATATTTTGGGCGTTTCGGGTGTTTTTTCGGTACAACAAGAATACAACGACAAATATGTAATAGTTCCGATAAATTTTATAAAAAATATGACAAATTACGGCAACCGAGCAACCGTTGTCGAAATAAAATTACTTACAAAAAATGCGAAAAAAGCCGAAAAAGAAATACAAGAATTGTTGGGCGACGAATTTGTTGTAAAAAATCGTTTTGAACAAAAAGCATTTGTTTACAAAATATTAAAATCGGAGCGTTGGGCAATTTTTGCAATCTTGTCGTTCATACTTTTGGTGTCTTCGTTCAACGTTATCGGCACAATGATAATGCTGATTATAGAAAAAAAGAAAGACATAGAAACACTACACGCAATAGGCGCAGACATTGAGAACATTCGTAAAATTTTTCTGTTCGAGGGTTGGTTTATTTCGGTTTCGGGAGCTGTAATCGGGCTACTTTTGGGCGTTGGCATTATACTTCTACAACAAACATTCGGCTTTGTAAAACTACCTACTTCCGGCTCTTTCACGTCAGATTTTTATCCGGTTGATATACATTTTATCGATACAATTGTGGTTTTTGGAGTTGTAGTGGCTATCGGATTTTTGGTAGCAAATTATCCAATCAGATTTATTACCCGAAAGTTCTTTAGCAAAACGACATAAAACACACAACCACCTAACAATCAAACAATTAAACGAACAAAATTTTATTCACAATACAAAATTATTTGCGATTATCACTTTTCTCAAAAATTCAACACATTATTAATTAATATACCCTAAACGCAACAAATACAATCAACCTTCGTCAAAACCACCAACACTTCACGCAGAAATTAAACCTTATTTTGAAACAATCATTTTTTTGTTTATATTTGCGGTGTTTAAACAGTTCTAAAAAAAATAAGAAATATTATGGAAAAAATAAAAGTAGGTTTGTTGCACGAAACCAAAAATCCACCGGACAGAAGAGCAGCATTGACACCAAGTACTGCAATTGAGTTTTTGGAAAAATATCCAAACGTAGAGTTGAAAATACAATCAAGTAAACTGAGAGCATTTACCGACGAAGAATACTCAGCCAAAGGGCTTACGGTTGTAGATGATTTATCGGACTGCGATGTGCTTTTAGGAATAAAAGAAGTGGATAAAGACACGTTTATTGCAAATAAAAAGTATCTGTTTTTCGGACACGTAGCCAAAAAACAACCACACAACAAAGAATTATTCAAAAGTATCATCAAAAACAAACTGACTTTTATTGATTATGAATATTTGACAAACGACAAAGGGTTGCGTTTGGTAGCTTTTGGAATATGGGCAGGCATTGTAGGCGCTTACAACGGCATAAGAACTTGGGGATTGCGCACAAAACGATTTGAATTGAAACCGGCCCACAAGTGTTTCGACAAAAAAGAAATGTACGAAATTTGCAAAACTGTAAAACTGGAGCCTATAAAAATTGTAGTTACCGGTGGCGGACGAGTAGCAAGTGGGGCTATCGAAACGCTCAAAGCATTTGGCATCAAAGAGGTTTTGCCCAAAGATTTTTTAGAAAAAGAATACACAGAGGCAGTTTATACAAAGCTGGAACCGCAAGATTATGTGAAACACAAAGACGACAAAGAATTTGATTTGCAACATTTTTTTGATAATCCAACAGAATACGAATCGACGTTTGAGCCATACACAAAAGTTGCCGATATATACATTTCGGGGCATTTTTGGAATCCCCAATCGCCGGTATTTATAGATGCCGAACAAATGAGACAACCGGATTTTAACATAAAAGTTGTAGCAGATGTTTCGTGTGATATAAAACAACCAATAGCCTCAACGCTCCGAAGCTCAACAATTTCAGACCCGTTTTACGATTACAATCCGCAAACCGAAAAAGAAGAAAAAGCATTTAGCAACGAAAAAAACATTTCGGTTATGGCAATAGACAATTTGCCCGGCGAATTGGCGCGCGACACGTCTGAATATTTCAGCAAAGGTCTGATTGACAATATTTTCCCATACTTATTTGGCGAAGACAAGTTTAATTTTATTTCAAATGCAACCATTGTAGAAAATGGTTATATAACTAATAAATACTCCTATTTAGAAAATTGGATAAAATGTTAAATTACTAAAAATAATAATTATGAAAAAAATCTTTACTTTTATGATTTTTGCTTTGATAGCAAATTTAAGTTTTTCACAAGTATTCTTCTCAACCGTAGATGGCGTAGCATTCCCAAACGACACAACAATTGGTATGCCGGCAGACCTTTATCTACATGTAAAGTCAGGCTCCGAAGAGGCCAAAATGTGCTGTCTAAAGTTAGCAAACTATAACGTACCGGCAGACGCAATACTACTGTTATGTGAGGGAGTACAATGCCTTAAGCCTCCATATGAAAACGGAGATAGTTTAATAAAACCTGTACTAATGGTCGAGAAAGAGATACATATCAGTTATATGACACCAGATATTCCTGCAAGTTTCTCATTAAAACTATACAATGTAAACGATGAAACAGATGTAGCAATTTTAAATTTTTCAACAAGTGTAATTGGACTAAACGAAAATGAAACGAAAATCAGCGTATATCCAAACCCAACAACAGGTTTTGTAAACGTAGATTGTTCGGACTTAAATGCTGAAAAAATTTCAATATTTGACGTAACAGGTTCAAAAATCGAAGATTTTAATATATCTAAAAATACTCAAAATACTCAACTTGATTTGAATGGTTACTCAAAAGGAATCTATTTCTTAAAAATTGGAAACAGAACAGAAAAAATCATTGTAAAATAATAAATACCGCCTTCGGGCGGTTTATTTATTGGACAAACAGAGGCAAAAAGAAAAAACTAAGTGTATTGACAAATGTAAAATTATTTTATATTTGCAACACAATAAAAATAAAAAAAAATGAACGAAGAATTACAAATGTATATGGACGATGCCAAAGAAAGAATGGAAAAGGCATTGAGCCACTTAGAAGAAGAACTTAGTAAAATCAGAGCCGGCAAGGCAACTCCCTCGATGTTGAAAGACGTAAAAGTGGATTACTACGGCCAACAAACACCGCTAACGCAAACCGCAAACGTAGGAACTGCCGACGCCCGCACAATAGTTATTCAACCTTGGGAGAAAAAAATGATTGGCGAAATAGAAAAAGCTATTTTGAAAGCCAATTTGGGCTTCAATCCGGTAAATAACGGCGAAATAATCCGAATAGTGGTGCCGGAACTGACCGAAGAACGCCGCCAACAACTTTCAAAACAAGTAAAAACCGAAGGAGAAAACGCTAAAATATCAATCAGAAACATCAGACGAGATACAATTTCGAGCATCAAAGATTTAGAAAAAAACGGGTTATCCGAAGATATTTCAAAAGATACTCAAAACGATGTTCAAAAATTGACTGACGACTTTGGCGGAAAAATTGACAAAATTATAGAAGCCAAACAAAATGACGTTATGAGTATATAAGCAACTTTCGCTTGTAAATACTCACAAATTATTACATTAATTTTTTGAAAGATGGCACGTTTATTTGTGTCGTCTTTTTTTATAAAAACTACTTCTGTTTTAGACTTTTAACTCCATAAAAAATAAAAAAATGACGAAGATAATTGTTTACATAATACTTATAGTAACTGTTTCGTACACAATTTATACGATAATAAATATTTTCAAAAAAAATAAAAATAATTCGCAAAAAAAGTCGTGTACCGACTGCCATTCGACTTGCGATGCTTGCAATATATCTTCGACTATGAAAAAATTAGAAAACAAAAAATAAGTACAATTTATTAACACTTTGTAAAATTAGGTACGACGACAAACAACAACTAAACCAATGATTATCAAGCCATTACTAACCAAAAACTACTAATTTATTATAAAAACAAAAAAATTTTCGGAACAATATGAATATCACCGACAAAACCCTATTCTTGACTTTTATTTTAATAATGTTGTCGTTTTCGGAAACCATAACGGCACAAAATGCAGATACAGTTTTTTTTACGTACAGCAACGGAAAATTAAAGCGAAAAGGAATAATGAAGGACGGTCAGAAACAAGGACTGTGGAAATTTTATTCGCCCAACGAGGAACTTTTGCAAACCGCCGAATTTCGTAACGATATTTATCACGGAAAGGTTACTTATTTTCACCAAAATGGAAATAAAAAAGCCGAAGGAAGTATATTTTTTGAACAAAAAACCGGAAAATACACCGAGTGGTTTGCCGATGGAAAAAAATCGGTTTTGGGTTATTTCAAAAAAAACAAAAAAGATTCGACGTGGACGTATTGGTTTGAAACCGGGAAAAAACATTATGTAGAGTTTTTTTATCCGAACAACACCTCCAAAATATTAGAAGTGTGGGATTTAGATGGCAAATTGTTAGCTGAAAACGGCAGCGGTTTTTATAAAAATTATTACACAAACGGCAATATTTCGCAAGAAGGAGAACTCTTAAACGGACTAAAAAATTCGCATTGGAAAGAATACTACGCCAACGAAAATCTCAAATCGAGCGGCGAGTACACCTACGGGAAAAAAACCGGAAAGTGGGAGATATTTTTTGCATCGGGCAAAACAAAATCCGTCCACAACTACATAAACGGAGCGTACAAAACTTTCTCCGAAACGGGCGATTTGATAACTGACGGACGAATGAAAAACGGCGAAAGAGACAGTATTTGGACTTTTTATGACGACAACGGAAACATCAAATTGCAAGGCGGGTACAAAAACGGACTGAAAGACGGAAGACACACTAAATACTACGAAAACGGCGACGAAGAATCTTTTATTTTTTATCAAAATGACAAAAAAAACGGTTATGCTGTTTGGTATTTGAAAAATGGTAAAAAGACGCAGGAAGGATACTTCAAAAACGATAAACAAGACAGCTTATGGACCTATTATCAAGAGAATGAAACGATTGGGAATCAGGGATTTTACAAAAATGGTAAAATGACCGGAAAATGGACATGGTGGTACGATACCGGCGAAGTTTGGAAAATTGGTTATTATTCGGAAGGGAAACGAAACGGAAAGTGGATTGTATATTTTGAAAACGGGAAAATTTATTACACCGGTAGTTTTGAAAATGGCTACGAAAATGGCGCTTGGACAAGATATTACAAAAATGGCAACAAAGAAACGGTTGGTGATTTTGTGAAAGGAAAAATGAACGGAACCTGGACTACTTACGCAAAAAATGGCAACAAATTGCAAGTTTTGAACTATAAAAATAATGTGTTTGACGGAATTTGTGAATATTTTTCAGCGCGCGGGGTTCCTAAACTCTCGATAAATTACGAAAATGGACAGCGAAATGGCTCGTATTCGTCTTTTGGCGAAAACGGACAAAAAGTTATTGCCGGTAATTACACAAACGACCAAAAATCAGGTAAATGGACTTACTACAACTTAGCCGGACGAAAAACACGCGAAGAAAGCTACAAAAATGGTGTTCCCTCCGGAAAATGGAAAGAATGGTTTTTGAACGGAACTGTAAAATCTGAAAAGGAATATAAAAATGGTGTATTAGATGGTACAATTATCAAATATGACAAAAAAGGGAAAATCGTTCTAAAAAAAGAGTACAAGAAAAATAAACTCGTTAAAGATTATTTGAGATAAGTTTGGGAGCCGGGTGCGGGGAATACTCCCAAGGAGAGGATTTTCACTAATTTCTTTGTATTTTGCGCTGTATAAAAATTGTTTATCGACTGCAAAATCCTGTAAAAAAACTTCAAATCTGCTATCCACAGGACAAAAAAGTATGTTCAATATTTTGAAATTCTGAAAAAAATTGTAACTTTGTAATCAAGAATTATAAAAACAATAATTATGGCCGCCAAAGACATAAGTATAGAAAATATAATGTTAGTTCTGAATGAATTGACCGAAAAATTCAAGGAAAGTGAAAAACGCTTAGAAAAAAGTGAACAAGAATGGCAAGAGATAAGAGAAATGTTCAAAGAAACCGATAGGCAATTCAAAGAAATTGCCAGGCAATCCAAAGAAACCGATAAAAAATTTCAAGAAACTGACAGGCAATTCAAAGAAACCGATAAAAAATTTCAAGAAACTGACAGGCAATTCAAAGAAACCGATAAAAAATTTCAAGAAACTGACAGGCAACTCAAAGAAACCGACAAAAAAATAAACAAAGTACACGGAGATTTCACTTCTCAGTGGGGCAAACTCGTAGAAGCAATTGTACGCCCTTCGTGTTTAAGATTGTTTAGAGCAAGGGGCATTGATGTTTCTCGAACAGGAGAAAATACTACCATCGAAAAAGACGGAATAAAAAAAGCGGAATATGATGCTATTTTGGCAAACGGTAGCGAAGTTGTTATTGTTGAAGTAAAAACCACATTAAGAAAAAAAGATGTAGAATATTTCGTTAAAAAATTGGGCAAAGTAAAAACCTATATGCCGGAATATACTAACAAAAAAGTCTATGGAGCGATGGCTGCAATAAGTTTCGATAGAGATGCAGATAAAGAAGCCATTAAAAAAGGTTTATTCCTTATAAAAAGTAGTGGCGAAGGAGTAGTTGAGATTGCTAATTCAGCTAAATTTAAGCCCAAAACATACTAAAAAAACGCCTCAATGAGGCATTTTTTTTTGGTAATCCTATGAAACACTTTTTTGAATAGTCGGCCAACACCATACTCCTCACTCAATAGCCTAAATCATTTTATTAATCCTCGCTAAATCCTCCGGCGCATCCACCCCAACACTCTGATAATCAGTTATTACTGTTTTTATATAATATCCGTTTTCAATCCAACGATTTTGCTCCAAACTCTCCGCCATTTCTATCATACTTGGACTTAATTTTATTATTTTTTCAAAAATATTCGCTCTAAAAGCGTACACCCCAATATGTGTATAGAATTGCGTAGTTTTTATATTTTTTTCGTCTCGCACAAACGGAATTAAACTCCTACTAAAATAAATCCCGCGTTGTTTTTTGTCGATAACAACTTTTATTTTATTTGGATTTAGTAGTTCTTCGGAATAACTTTTTTTGTTAATCAACGTAGCTATTTCGGTTTGGGGATTATCGAAAGCCTGCGTCAATTCTTGCAAAGCAATCGGACTGATAAGCGGTTCGTCGCCTTGAATATTCACAACAACATCAAAATTTTGTTTTTCGGCGTAAAGCTGATAAGCCTCAAAAATCCGACTTGTGCCGTTTAGGTGATCTTCGGAAGTCATAACAACTTCGCCGCCAAAACTTTTAGCTTTTTCAAAAATTCTATTATCGTCGGTGGCTATCAAAACGTGTTCAAACGCTTTTTTTGCTTGTTCGTAAACCCTCTGAATCATTGGTTTTCCGCCAATATCTACCAACGGTTTGCCCGGAAAGCGAGACGAAGCATAGCGTGCCGGTATTATTCCTAAAACTTTCATATTATTTTATTTTTTTATATTTCAAAAACGGTTCTAAAAAATCGTTTAACGCACTGTTGTTCGACGACATAATTTCCTGGACGTTTCCTTTCCATTCTTTGCGTCCTTCGTGGATAAAAATCACTTTGTCGGCAATATCAAAAACCGAGTTCATATCGTGCGTGTTTATGATTGTTGTCATATTGTATTCGTCGCAAATATCCTTTATCAGCGCGTCTATCGTGCCGGAGGTTATTGGGTCTAAACCCGAATTTGGTTCGTCGCAAAACAAATATCTCGGATTGTTCACTATTGCTCTTGCTATTGCCGCACGTTTTTGCATTCCACCGCTCAATTCGGACGGGTATTTATTTTCAATATTCGTTAAACCAACGCGTTGCAAGTTTTTTATGGCCAATTCTTTCTTATCATTTTTACTCATTTTTGTAAACATATCAAGCGGATAGATTGTATTTTGGAGTATTGTAAGCGAATCGAACAGCGCGCCGCCCTGAAAAACCATTCCTATTTTTTTGCGAATTTCCTTTTTTTCTTTATTTTTTATGCCGGTAAACAATTGGTTATCATAAAAAATTTGCCCTTTGGTTGGTTCTAACAATCCGATTATATTTTTGAGCAAAACGGTTTTTCCCGAACCACTTTTGCCAATAATGCAATTGATTTTTCCACTTTCAAAGGTCGTTGAAATACCTTTTAGTACTTTTTTGTCTGCAAATGATTTATGTATATTTTTTATTTCAATCATTATGTCAATAGTAATTTTGTCAAAATGACGTTAAACATTAGTACAAAAACACTGCTTGTAACAACGGCTTTGGTGCTTGCTTTGCCAACTTCAACCGAGCCGCCACTCATGTAATACCCGTTAAATGAGGAAATTGAAGATATTAAAAAGCCAAAAACAGTAACCTTTATCAGCGAATACGTTATATAAAACGGCTGAAAAAACATTTTTATCCCGTTTATGTAGTCCGAAATATTAACCATACTCGAAAAAGCAGCAACCATCCAACCTCCAAAAATCCCGACAATCATACTCATCATTGCCAAAACTGGGAAAAACAAAACCGATGCGATAATTTTTGGTAAAATCAAATAATTTGCCGAATTTACGCCCATAATTTCCAGAGCGTCAATTTGTTCGCTAATCCTCATAGTTCCGAGTTCCGAAGCAATATTAGAGCCAACTTTTCCGGCCAAAATCAAACTTAGCATCGTTGATGAAAATTCAAGAATTATCATATCGCGCGCTCCGTATCCGATTAGTGTTTTGGGCAGAAATTGATTTGTAAAATTTATTGCACCTTGCAGAGTTATAACAGCTCCCATAAAAATAGAAATCAGCAAGGTTATACCAATAGAATTTAGTCCAATTTTATCAATTTCTTTCACTATTTGACTAAAAAAAGGTCTAATTTTTTCGGGTCTTGTAAAAATTTTTCTCAAAAAAATGAAATATTGCCCAAACTCAAAAAGTTTATCTGTTATTTTACGTATCAAAATTTAATTTATTTTTGCAACAAAAATAATTAATTTGTAATGTTTCACAAAACACAAGGAATTGTACTGCGCCAACAAAAAATTTCGGACAGCAAGCGAATTGTTAATATCCTTACAAAATCTGCCGGTCGAAAGGCGTTTATTATATATAATTCTAAAAAAAATAATGTAAATTTATTTCAGCCTTTTTTTATTTTAAACTTAGAATTTTTAGAAAAAAACAATAATAATTTATCAAATTTGAGAAATGCTGAAATTTCATATCCCTTAAAATCAATTCCTTACGCAGTCCAAAAAAGTTCGATAGTATTTTTTTTGGCCGAAATAATCGATAAAATTTTTGAGTACGAATTTAAAGATGATTTGTTGTTTGATTTTTTGACCAATTCGATAATTGAACTCGACAAACAAGAAAATGTTGCAAATTTTCACCTGTTTTTTTTAATACAACTCACTGTTTTTATGGGAATTAGACCTAAAAATAATTATTTTGCTCAAAATAAATTTTTCGACTTGAAAGATGCTTCATTTTCGAGTTATTTTAACAAAAATTATTCGATGAACGAAACAAATAGTCGTCAATTTTTTGAATTATTGCAAGCCGATATTGATAATTTTACGAATATAAAATTTACAAAAACAGAAAGAAAAGATTTGTTGCACAAATTACTTGATTATTACACATTACATTTTAATAATTTAAAAAAAATAAAATCTCTTGAAGTTTTGGAACAAGTTTTTTTGTGAAATTTGTTTAAATTTATCGTTCTATTTTATAATTTTTTGCAGCATAATCGAGTTTTTCGTACCATTCTTCGCCAAATTCTTCAATCAAAGGTTCTTTCAGAAATTCGTAAACTTTCACTTTTTTTTGTTTGCCCAAAATACGTCCGGCAGCGCAAATATTTCGTTTTTGATAATTTACGGCAATAAAAGATTCGTATTGCGTCAAACGAATGGGATACAAATGACACGAAATTGGTTTTTTGAATTTTATTTCGTTTTGGGCGTGAGCAACTTCAAATCCACATTTGTAAATATCATCTTTTTTGTCAAAATATAAGTAAACACAATCGCCCGATTTCATACACGGAGTAACAAAATCGCCGTCGCTATCTCGCTGATAATGACCAACTTGCTCTATTTTTTCGACATTTTCTTTTGGTAATAATTTTTTTATTTTCGGATAATACTTTTTGACTTGTCTCAACTCGTTTTGCTTCAATGGCGCGCCCGCATCTCCATCTACACAACATATTCCCTGACAAGCACTTAGGTCGCACAAAAAGTATTCTTCTATTACATCAAAACTAACTATTTTATCATCAATTTGAAGCATTTTAAGTATTTTTAAAAGTGCAAATATACATTATTATTTTTAACTAATTCAAATTTGTTTATTTTTGTAAAATATTATAATTAAACAGATTAAAAAAATATAAAAAAACAAATACTATGGCATATTATTTTACGTCAGAGTCGGTTTCAGAAGGACATCCGGACAAGGTAGCCGACCAAATATCCGATGCACTTTTAGATGCATTTTTGAAGCAAGATATAAATTCAAAAGTGGCTTGCGAAACTCTTGTAACAACAGGACTTGTTGTTTTGAGCGGCGAAGTCAATACCAAAGCGTGGGTTGCTCCGCGCGAAATAGCAAGAGATGTTATAAACAATATAGGATATTCTAAAAACAGCTATATGTTCGACGGCGATTCTTGCGGCATAATTTCGGCTATTCACGAACAATCGAAAGACATCAGACGCGGTGTCGATAGAGAATCTGCCGAACAACAAGGAGCCGGCGACCAAGGCATGATGTTTGGATACGCCGTAAAAGAAGCCGACAATTATATGCCTTACAGTATCGAAATTGCTCATTTTTTGTTGGCTGAATTGGCGAAAATTCGTAAAGAGAAAAAAGAAATGTTGTATTTGGCACCCGATTCAAAATCGCAAGTAACTATCGAATACAACGACGACGGCACTCCAAACCGAATAGATACAATTGTTATTTCGACACAACACGATGACTTTATTGAACCTGCCGGCGAAGGCGAAGAGGCGCAGTTGGAAGCCGATAAAAAAATGTTGGACATTATAAAAAAAGATATGCAAGAAATTTTGCTTCCGCGAGTAAAAAAACAATTGCCCGCAAGATTAAGTGCATTCTTTAACGACGATTACAAATTGTTGGTAAATCCAACCGGAAAATTTGTTATTGGCGGTCCTCACGGCGATACCGGTTTGACCGGACGAAAAATTATTGTTGATACTTACGGCGGCAAAGGCGCACACGGCGGTGGAGCTTTTTCGGGAAAAGACCCATCAAAAGTTGATCGTTCGGCAGCTTACGCCATGAGACACATAGCTAAAAATGCAGTTGCAGCCGGTTTGGCCGACGAAATACTTGTACAAGTGGCTTATGCTATCGGCGTTGCAGAGCCTGTTGGCGTTTTTGTAGATACTTACGGAACCGCAAATGTTAAATTGTCGGATTCGGAAATAGCAAAACGTTTTGAAAAAATATTCGATTTGCGTCCGGGAGCTATTGTTAAAAATTTCAAATTAAAAAATCCGATTTATCAAGACACCGCTTCTTACGGACATTTCGGTAGAGAACCTTACACCAAAACCGTAGAAGTTATGCAAGACGGCAAAAAAGTTGCCAAAGAAATAGAATTTTTTACTTGGGAAAAACTTGACGCCGTTGAGATTATTAAAAAAGAATTTGGTTTGTAATTTATACTTACCGAACTTAGTTGAAAATATGATTTTATTCATTTTCTTTTTGAAGCTGTCCACCTCCCAATAGAACAGCTTCTTTTGTTTTTATTCCCCGCATTTCATTCCATACGGGGCTGATGAAAATGTAATTCGGAAAAATTTTATTTGCGAAAAGATATCAGGTCTTGTTTTTTTTATTACACGGGTTTACACCCGTGCCTACAAATATACCCATCGCTACGCGATTAGCAGAACCTCGTAAGGCAGGATTGATTGATTCTAACACCAAAGTTTATTGTCTTTTTCTGTAAAAATACAGAACCAATCAATTTTTGTAAGCAGGAGATGTTGTTACGCGGGGAGGTTGTTGTATGGGCGTTGCATGTAGAGACGTTGCAAGCAACGTCTCTATTTTCAAAAATTCTAATATTTATCTCAATTTGTCGGTCAGTAATTTAATTTCAAAAGCCGGAGGTTTTTTCTGGTATAAAATATTGTACACAGCGTCGGTTATTGGCATATAAATATTGAATTTGCTATTTATCTGATGAATAGAATTTACGGCATAATACCCTTCGGCAACCATATTCATTTCGAGTTGGGCGGCTTTTACCGAGTAGCCCTTTCCAATCATTAGCCCGAAAGTTCTGTTGCGACTAAATTTTGAGTACGCCGTAACGAGCAAATCGCCCAAATAACTTGAACTCTTGATGTCTCTGTTTATGGGGTGTACCGTATCCACAAAGCGTTCGATTTCCTGAATAGCATTTGATATTAAGACCGCCTGAAAATTGTCGCCGTATGCCAAACCATGACATATACCGGCAGCTAAGGCAAATACATTTTTCAAAACAGCCGAATATTCCGTTCCGAAAATATCATCGGAAATTGAAGTTTTTAAATATCTGGTTTCCAACGAATTAGCAATAAGCTCTGCTTTGTGTAAATCTTGCGAAGCAATAGTTAGATATGATAATCTTTCGAGTGCAACCTCTTCGGCGTGGCACGGTCCGGCAATCACGACAATTGAATCGGAAGCCAAATTGAAATTTTTAATAAAATATTCGGCAATTATTAAATTGTCGTTAGGTTCGATACCTTTTATTGCCGAAACGATTATTTTATTTGAAATATCGACCATTAAATTTGCCAACGCGGCTCCCAAAAACGCCGACGGAATTGCAAAAATCAAAATATCTGCCCGACGAGCTATGTCATTTATATCGTTACTGATATACAACAAGTCGGTGTCTAATTTTACGCTTGTCAAATATTTGGAATTTCGCTGATGCTCTTTGATGTTGTTTATAACCTCTATATTTCGGATATACCAAAACACGGTATTTTCACTTGATGTATTTTCGAGCAACAATTTTACTATTGCAGTTGCCCAACTTCCGCCGCCCAATACGGCTATTTTTTTATTATTTTCCATAAATTTTGCTATCTGAACTTTCTTTTAAGAGACAAAATATAAGATTTCGTTTTGGTTAAAAACTTAAAAGAATTACATAATTTTAAAATGCAAATTTATGAAAATATTTTTCTTAACCTTAAATCCGGCAAGGCTTTTCGTTATGAAAAGTTCAAATGCTTATTTGTTTGCAAAAGTTAGAGCAGATTTGAGATGCGCAAACACGGTTGTCCGCCAAAAAACAAACTCCGTTTTTAGACTCCGAACAGTTTAAACCCCGTTGAAATATCTGTTTTGTATTTTATAGGAAAAATAATTTTATTTGCAAAGGTTATTTTCAATAGTTCGTTAAAAAATCAAGCCGCAATAGTCCCAAAACATAGCAGTTCTTTTAATTGCTTAGTATTTTTTAGTTTGTTAGGCTTAACAGCAAA
>PDWI01002492.1_pt1 | contig 27513 bp, 21 predicted proteins | sample 1430891 | NCBI WGS metagenome assembly PDWI01 (sample SAMN01162508, study PRJNA174530) | Oral metagenome, whole genome shotgun sequencing project. | biome: Marine environment; feature: Marine mammal; material: Swab sample of the gingival sulcus; isolation source: swab sample of gingival sulcus... | reverse complement strand
AAAACCTAAATCTTTACGTATACCAATAAAAAAAACTCTCTTTCTATCTTGTGGAACATTATAATCGGAAGCATTTAATAATTGGAAAGACAAGTTATACCCTGCATTTTCAAACAGTTGTTTTATATTTTTCAGAGCATCGCTATGGCGTGCTAAAAGCATTCCACTAACATTTTCTGCTAAGAAAAATTTAGGTTGTTTTGCTTTCAAGATGCGGATAAAATCAAAAAATAATTGTCCTCTTTTGTCATTTATTCCTCTTAAAGCTCCTGCTTCGCTCCAACTTTGGCAAGGAGGTCCTCCGATAATTCCATCACATTCAGGTACTTCATTTTCGTGAATATTAATAATATTTCTTCGGTCTAAAATGGTGTTCGGGTGGTTCTTTTCGTAAGTTTCCCAAATTTCTTTATCATATTCATTTGCCCAAACAACGTCAAACCCGGCTTGTTCAAAGCCAAGGTCAAGTCCACCTGCTCCTGCAAAAAAAGATACTATTTTCATAAATATATAAGGTACTTATTTATTTTTTATAATTGCAGATAATTATTTCAGACCTGCCTTTCATTTTCCAATTAACTTATCACAAATATAATATTATTGTTTTTAATGGCAATGTTATTTCTAAATTTATTATATATTTGCGAGTAAACGTTGATGATCTTTTTTTAGATTCAACTTACATTTGATAACCAAATTATTTAAACATGATAGCAAAAATAAAACAAACAGCAGATTTCATCTTAGATAAAATATCGGGGAAACCCGAAGTTGCCATAATTTTAGGTAGCGGACTGGGCGGATTGGTGGATTTTATGGATATTGAAAAGACATTTCCATACGCCGACATTCCGAATTTCCCGGTGTCCACGGTTGAGGGGCATAGTGGCGAATTGATATACGGAACATTGGGCGGTAAAAAAGTGGTGGCAATGAAAGGCAGATTTCATTACTACGAAGGTTACGACATGAAGGAGGTTACATTTCCCGTGAGAGTATTTAAGTTATTGGGTGCTAAAAGTTTAATAGTGTCTAATGCGGCGGGGGGCTTAAATCCCGATTTCAAGCAGGGCGACATGATGATAATAACCGACCATATTAATAAATTCCCTGAAAACCCGTTGCGTGGCAAAAACCTCGATGAGTTTGGTACTCGCTTCCCGGACATGAGCAAGGTGTACGACCGAGAGTATATCAAAATGGCGGAAGAGATAGCCGAAAAGACGGGCATCAAACTGCAAAAAGGGGTGTACTGTGGCGGAGCGGGACCTTCGTTAGAAACGCCTGCCGAGTACAGGATGTTCCGCATTTTGGGTAGCGACACCATTGGCATGTCCACCGTACCGGAAGCAATAGTTGCACATCATCAGGGAATGCGAATTTTCGGAATGTCGATAGTCAGCAACACCGACCAACCTGCCGACCCCGACGGCGAAACAACTCACGACGAGGTGCAAGAAGTTGCCGGGCTTATCGCTCCTAAGATGACTAAAATTATATCTAAACTAATAGAAAGAATGTAAAAGTTATGGGAAAATAAAATTAATTTTAATAAATAAAAAGATAAGTGATAAAATCAGTTTACTTACTTTTATTATTCCTGAATTTGCCGTTCAAACAATTGATAGTTAACAATTTGTAAAATATGGACAAACATTTAAAAATCCTGACAACCAAATATTTAGACGAATATAAAAAAGCGATGTCAGAAACACCGGCACAGTTGTTAAACAATATTAAAAATAAAAAAATCCATGTTGATTATTTTCAGTTTTATAATTCGCTTTCTTCCGTTTATTCCTCTAAAATTGAGGGCGAAGACATAGATTTTGACAGTTTTTTTAAACATAAGTTTATGAATATTAAATTCAAACCCGATTACACAAAAAAGGCGGACGATTTATATTCGGCTTATGAATTTATTTTAGACAATAAGCTGTCGAAGGGAAATATTATAAATGTGCATAAAATCATCAGCAACAATCTTTTGCCCAAAAGCCAACAAGGCTTTGTCAGGAATAACCCAATGTTTGTCCTCAACCACAATGACGAAATTGAATATGTGGCAGCAGAACCCGAAATTGTAAAGTCGGAATTAGACAAACTCTTTTCCGATATTGAATATTTGCTTGATAAAAAACTTGACAATTATGAGATATTTTATTTTGCTTCATTGATACATCTTGTGTTTGTAAAAATCCACCCATTCCAAGATGGAAATGGCAGGACTGCACGATTGTTAGAAAAATGGTTCTTAATTGAAAATTTAGGACGTGAAGCAATAAACACCCCGTCAGAAAAACATTATTACAACAATCCAAAAGCCTATTACAACAACATAAAAAAGATAGGATTAGAATACGCCGAACTCAATTATGACAACTGCATTGATTTTTTATTAATGTTGCCAAATTCAATGAGAACCAAGTAGTTGTAAAATCTAAATCTCAGCAGTCCAAGTTTGTTTAAAGTGAGGTACTTTGTTTGATAGGATTTTCTTGATATAGGCTTTAAGCTTCTCTTGAAACACCTCATTTGTTACATTCACAAAATTCACTTTTATTGGGATGTAATATATCACAGACTTCAAATCGTCATCGATGTTTTTCTCTATTTCCCTCAACCTTATTGCATCTTTCTCGGTGGTAATTATGATTTTGTCGTCTTCCTTAATGCCCTTAAAAGCATCCTTAATTTTGCTTACATCCTTGCTTGTGAAATTATGATGGTCGGGAAATGCGAGCGATTGCACCTCACAGCCCAACCCCGTGATATGATTTTCAAGAGGTTGAGGTGTGGCAATTCCGGTAACCATCAATATTTTTGTTTTCTTCTTTTGAATGCCGGAAATTGTGTGCAATACATTTTTGCCCGGGAATACCGGTTTAAGTTCTTTATAATTTATCGCAGAGAAATACAGTGATTGATAAGGCTTTATCTTCAAATTGCGATGATGTATCCGCATTTTTATAGGCTTCACATCCTGCGGAGTTTTTGTAACTATAATCACATTTGCCCTGTTCACTTGCTTCACGCCGTCGCGAAGATTGCCGTATGGCAGGAAGTGGTCGGTTAAAATTGGACGATTGTAATCAGACAACAATATCGATATCGCAGGTTTCACTTTACGATGTTGAAAAGCATCATCTAAAATAATAAGGTCTACTTCGGGGTGCTTTTCTTTTATTTTGTTTATTCCGTTCACTCTGTTTTTGTCCACCGCCACCACAATATCTTTGAACTTTTGCTTTATTTGCAAAGGCTCGTCGCCCACTTCGGCAACGGTTGAATTAGTGCTTACAATCCTAAAACCGCTTGACTTCCTTTTATAGCCTCGGCTCAATATCGCCGGAGTGTATTCGTCTCTTAAAATCTCTATCAGAAATTCCGTCATAGGAGTTTTGCCCGTACCGCCCACTGTGATATTTCCTATTGCAATTATCGGAATATCAAATGATTGTGATTTCAGAACATTCGTATCATACAAAAAATTTCTAAAAGCACTGATATTGGCATATATGAGTGATGCCGGGTATAAACTTATAAATTTTAAGAATTTCAAGGCTGTGATTTTAGTATTAATTAATATCTATAAAGTAAGGCATACGTGTTTGAACACCCTTCATGTCGTCTATGTTTTTTAATCGCTCAACATATTGATACATAAAACCTGTTTGAGCTTTCAAGGCTTCCGCTTTTGCATCTATCGAGAAATCTTCCAACATTGTGCGAAGTTTGCTTTTTTCGGGATATTCAACTAATTCATAATCATCAAGTTTCGCTTTCTCTTTGGCAATTTTCAAAGCAGTATCCAAACCACCCAGCACGTCTACCAAGCCAATTTCTTTTGCATCTTTACCGCTCCAAACTCTGCCTTGACCTATTTTATCAACTTGTTCAGTTGTCATGCCTCTACCGTCGGCAACTCGTTTTATAAACACCTCATAAATCTCATTAACGCCTTTTTGAATATTATCAACTTCAAATTTTGACATCTTACGCATCGGACTTCCAATGTCTGAGAATGAGTTGGTTTTCACGGTTTCCACGTTCAAGCCTAATTTTGTCATCAACTCAGCTCCGTTGAACATCAAGCCAAACACTCCGATAGAACCTGTTATGGTATTTGGTTGAGCTACAATAACATCAGCGAAAGATGAGATGTAATAACCACCCGAAGCGGCCATATTTCCCATTGATACTATGAAAGGTTTTGTATTTTTAGTAAGCACGGTTTCACGCCAGATTACCTCCGAAGCCAAAGCACTTCCGCCGGGCGAATTAACACGCAACACAACTGCTTTTACGGTTGAATCTTCGCGAGCTTTTTTGATTTCTTCTGATAATGATTCCGAGCCTATTGTTTTTTCGTCGCTTTTGCCTGATTTGATTTCTCCGCCTGCATATATTATTGCAATTTTGTCGGCATCTTTTTTTACATTAGCCTTAGCTTTGTTTTGCGATGCGTTCATATATTCCTCAACTTCAACTAATTGAACATCCTCATCGCCCTCTACTTTCGAGAGTTTGTTAAGAGTTTTTATAGCTTGGTCGCGATACAAAAGCCCATCTACAAAGTTTACTTTTTTGCAAATTTCGGCACTTGTAATCATAAGACTGTCAGCATATTTGTTTAATTGCTTTATGTCGATATTTCTTTCTTGCTTTATTCCTTCCAGCATTGTTCCCCAGAACGAGTTTAGGAATTTTGAAGTTTGCTCTCTGTTGGCATCACTCATGTAGTTTTGAAGAAATGGCTCAACGGCACTTTTGAATTTTCCGTGTCTTATTACAACAGGCTCTACACCAAACTTTTCAAGCATTGCTTTGTAGTACATTATCTGAGCAGATAGCCCTGTAAATTCCACCAATCCTGCGGGGTTTAAGAAAATGCTGTCGGCAACCGATGACAAATAATAAGTCTTTTGCGAGTATGCTTCAGAAAACGAAACTACAAACTTTCCGCTTTTCTTGAAATTTTTAAGAGATGTTCTCAACTCTTCAATATTTGCGAAACCACCGCCGGCAAATATTGTAGGTTCGATAAATACACCTTTTATTTTGTCATCTTTTTCGGCAAGTTTAAGAGCGTTGGTTATGTCTCTCATGCTCATTTTTTTGTCGAAAGACAAATTTACGAAATCGGGTTTCACTCCGCCACGGTCTGATAACGGCTGATTTAGATTAAGATAGAGAACAGCAGTATCTTTCACTGTTGTTTGGTCTTCGCCGGATTTCAGCATCGATGTTACTATAGCTATAACTATTACTAAGGTTAGGAATATTGCTAATAAAGTTCCAATAAATCCTGCAAATATTGCTTTAAAAAAGTTTTTCATAAAAATTTTATTATGTTAGTTCATTTAATTGCGACAAAGTTAGATTTTTTTTTGAAATGTTTACAATTTTTTACTCTAATTTAAAAATAAACATAAGTTTAATTTAATAACATCTTTTGATTTCGGACTTCCGTCTCAATTTAATTTTTGCTCTTTGGAATTATGCCCAAAAATTTCTACATTTGCAAGCAAAGGAAAAAAGATGAGTGACATTATTCAATTATTACCGGATTCGGTTGCAAACCAGATAGCGGCAGGCGAGGTTATACAACGTCCGGCGTCTGTTGTTAAAGAATTGATAGAGAACGCAGTAGATGCCGGTGCCGATACCATTATGCTAAACATAAAAGATGCCGGCAGAACCCTGTTGGAAGTTATTGATAATGGCAAAGGCATGTCGGATACAGACGCACGCATGTCATTTGAACGCCATGCAACCTCCAAGATAAAGCAAGCCCCCGACCTGTTTACAATCCGCACGATGGGCTTTCGAGGCGAAGCACTTGCGTCAATCGCCGCCATTGCCGATGTCGAGCTTAAAACAAAACTTGCCGATGCTCCGCTGGGAACTTACATAAATATAAAGGGGTCGGAGGTTTTGAAACAGGAAACAATATCATGCTCGCAGGGGAGCGTATTTACCGTGAGAGATTTGTTTTTTAATGTGCCGGCAAGGCGTAAATTTCTAAAATCAAACAGCACGGAATACGGTCATATACTTCATGAATTTAAGAAAGTAGCATTGGCATATCCCGAAAAATCTTTCAAACTTATAAACGAAGGCGAAACTGTATACAACCTTCGTGCAGGCAAACTAATTGACAGAATAGCAGGCTTTTACGGAAGAAATATCAAGAGTGCATTAGTGCCGGCACAAAGCAATACCGATATGCTGAAAATACACGGCTACATCTCAAAACCCGACATCGCAAAGCGAAGCAAAAAAGAGCAATACTTCTTTGTAAACAATCGCTTTATGAAGCATCCCTACTTTTTCAAAGCTGTGATGACTGCCTATGAAAACCTCTTACGCACAGACTATTATCCCATGTTCTTTTTATACTTCGATATAAAACCGGAGCATATCGACGTGAACATACATCCTGCAAAAACGGAAATAAATTTCGACGATGCCAAAGGGATATTCTCAATCATAAGAGCTACCATAAAACAGTCTTTGGGCAAATATAATATTTCTCCGTCGATTGATTTTGACCGAGAGGACGAGCCTGAAATACCTTTATTCCAATTTCCGGGCAAACCCAAATCGCCAAGCATGCGATACGATTCGGGGTATAATCCTTTTAGCACCAAGAAAACGGACAGCCCTCGCAATAAGGTTCACTTTTTCGACAGCAGTATCAATAACGTAAGTCGAGATGAAGTTATACAGAGTTTTGAAAATGAGGCTGATGACAACAAAATTTTTGACAATAACTCATACTCAAAAAAAGAGCAATACATACAAATAAGCAATAAATATATTTTAACGTCGGTGAAATCCGGTTTAATGTTGATTTCGCAAAAACGAGCCTACGAAAGGATTTTATATGAGAAGTTTGTAAAGAAAGTTGCAAGCAAAAATATCTTCTCGCAAAAACTATTGTATCCTATTAATATAGAATTAGATATAGAAGAACTTAACGAACTGAAAAAAATCATACCTAAGCTAAACGAGTTAGGTTTTGAAATAAAAGCACACGCTTCATCAATAACAATTTTGGGCTTACCGCAACATTTCGACCGCCTAAATGAAAGGTATCTTATCGAGCAAATTATAAACCTCCTCAAAGATGACCCTGACTCCATCAAAAAGCAATTTACAAAAACCATAGCATCTATAACTGCCAAAAACTCGGCTCAAAATTTCGGCAACAAAGCCATGGCACAAGAGGAAATCCAAAGCCTTACGCAACAATTATTTTCATGCGAAATGCCAAATTTCAGCCCGTCGGGTTTACCGATAATAAAAATAATAACGACCGAAGAACTTAATAAAACTTTTCAAAAATAAATAATACCTAAAATATAATACAATGATAGCAAACGTAAAAATAGACAAACTTCCTCAAAACATTGACGAATTTATAGCACTTCGAGACAGCTTAGCCTCGACACCGCAAGGCGGAGCAGCAATATTTATTTTGGCACTCAAAATGTTTGCCGAGAACCCCGAAGTTGGTGCAAAATGCCTCGTAATATCAGTGTCTCGCAATAAGTTACAAGCAGGCACGGTATACAAAGGATTTCAAATTTCCAACTTTGATATGGCACGCATAAAAGAACAAATAAGACGTTTTCCGTATATCGCAAACTCATATTTTGCAGGCACAAACGCCGAAACAAAATACAATTTCACTACCCCCGTGGAAATAGAATGCTCGGAAAATCCTTACAGTGGCGACATCAACTCGGGCGAATTTAAGCTGTTTGTAAAATCATCGGGAGCAGACAGTCCCCGTCCGATTTTCATGACACGCAACAACCGAGGCGTATGGAAAGCTACCGAATGGAGTACAATTCTCATGGGCATTGTCCCCGCCAAAGAAGACCTCGACGACGACATATAAAAATTAAAAGGTAAAAGTTAAAAAGTAAATTCAGACCTGAACAGGTTTTTAAAACCTGTCAGGTCTTTTTAAGGCAAAAAACATACATGCTAAACTACACCGCAGAAAAACTTGCAAAGATATTGGATGCGAAGTTAATAGGCAATTCGCATGAGAATGTAAGCGAAATATTTATCGACAGTCGCACCTACCATTTAACTCCCTCGAAAGCCTTTGTGGCAATAGTCGGAAAACGCAACAACGGGCATGATTATATTGAGGAGTTATACGAAAATGAAATTCGCATTTTTATAATTTCGGAGTTCCGAGAAGAATATCAGAAACTAAACGAAGCCACTTTTTTACTTTGCAAGGATACGGTTGTGGCATTGCATAAGTTGGCATTGCATAAACGCAAGTCATTCAAAGGCAAGCTGATAGCTATAACGGGTAGCAACGGCAAAACATACGTTAAGGAATGGCTTTTTTATCTTTTGAATTACAAGCATCAAATAATACGAAGCCCCAAAAGTTATAATTCGCAAGTTGGCGTGGCATTGTCGCTGTTGCTGTTGGACAATAACTACGACATCGCAATAATAGAAGCAGGGATTTCGATGCCGGGCGAAATGCAAAAACTCCAACAAATCATACAACCCGATGCCGGAATATTTACGGGCTTGGGTGAGGCTCACAGTGAGAATTTTGAATCTCAAACTCAAAAGCTGAAAGAGAAAATCATGCTGTTTAAAAATTCAAAATTCATTATAGCAAACAGCCATGATGCCGAAACTTTGGCGACCATAAAACAAGATCTTCCAAAAACAAAAATCTACACGTGGGGTATCAGCCAAAATGACACCTTATATATAAGGTTTGCAAATTACGAGAAAGGCACAAATATCGATTTATCCCACCAAAACCACACCTGCAAATTCTTCATGCAACAACAAGATTTGGCATCACGCATAAATATAGGGCATTGCCTTGCTTATCTGGTTGCCGAAAATTTGATTGACGAAGTGCCTGCCGATGCAATCGCCAATCTGCCGAATATTGAGATGCGATTGGAGCAAATCAACGGCATTAATAATTGCACTTTGATAAATGATGCTTATAATTCCGACATAAATTCGCTGGCGATAGCCTTGGATTTGCTGAAAAAGCAGGCTCTGCAAAAGCAAAAAACTCTTATAATTTCCGACATAAAACAGACCTCGCATAACAATGAATTGCTGTATCATCAAATTGCCGAGATGACTTACAACGCCGGCATAACTCGCTTGATAGGCATAGGTGCAGAAATCTCAAAGCATAAGCAGTATTTTGATAGATTTCAAGAAACAAAATTTTATCCTGATACTTCAAAATTTTTAGCTGAGTTTAGCAACAAAACATTCTATAATGAGGCTATACTTTTGAAAGGTGCAAGGTGTTTTAAGTTTGAACAAATCATAAACAAACTGCAAGAGAAAAAGCATCAGACCAGATTGGAGATAAACCTAAATGCCATAATTCATAATCTTAATTATTTCAAAGCAAAGCTACAATCGCATACGCAAATCATGGCGATAGTAAAGGCATCGTCGTATGGAAGCGGAACTCATGAGGTCGTAAATATGCTTGATAATCAAAACATTAACTATCTTGCAACGGCTCTCACCGACGAGGGCATCCAACTTCGCAAAGAGGGCATCCGACTTCCGATTATGATTATGAATCCCGAACCGACAAGCATCGATTCGTTAATTGAGTACAATCTCGAGCCTGAAATATATTCGTTTGAAAGTCTTGCCATGTTCTCGAAAAAAACATATATGCTCACAAATCGGCAGTATGGCATACACCTGAAAATCAACACGGGAATGAACAGATTAGGCTTTGACGAAAATGAAATTCCGCAACTTATTCGGCAACTTAAAAACAACAAAGTCTTAAAAATACGGTCGATATTTTCGCATCTTGCCGCCGCCGATGAGCCTCAACACGATGATTTCACAAGGCAACAAATCGCAAAATTTAAAAGGATATCCGACAAAATTCAAGATGAATTTCCATACAAAATATTGAGGCATATTGCCAATTCGGCGGGCATATTGCGTTTCCCCGAGGCTCATTTTGACATGGTGCGACTCGGCATCGGGCTGTATGGTTTGTCGATAAAGCAGAACAAACATTTGCAAAATTCAAGCACGCTAATCAGTCATATTTCGCAGGTGCGAGACCTCTCGACAAGCGACACGGTGGGGTATTCTCGCAAGGGCAAAATCAGCCAAAAATCTCGCGTTGCCATAGTGCCGATAGGTTATGCCGACGGTCTGAACCGAAGGCTCAGCAACGGTAATTGGGCTTTTATTGTGAATGGCAAAAAAGCTCCCATCTTAGGCAATATCTGTATGGATATGAGCATGATAGACGTAACAAATATCGATGCAAAAGCGGGCGACGAAGTGATAATTTTTGGCGATGCACAAACTGCCGACCAAATGGCAACTAAGTTGGAAACTATTTCATACGAGATAATAACCAATATCGGCGAGCGTGTGAAAAGGGTTTATTATCATTAGGAATTACGAGTTAAAAATTACGAATTGTGAATTGTTAATTATCTTTTAAACCAATTTTCGATTAGCTTTAATATCATTGATTATGTCTTCGGCTGATTTGCTCGAACCAAAAGCACCGAAAGAGCTGAAAAATTCTTCATTCTTATATTCCTGTTCTTGTTTTAATGAGTGTGCTAACTTTTCAAGAAGTTCTATTTTACTCATAAGGTTTAAACCTGAAAACATAGAAGAATAGGTATCTACAATATATTGTTCGGTAATAGTCATCGCTTTATTTTTCTACAAAGGTAACAAATAATTTTAGAATTATAGTTTTTAATATAATTTCGTTCAATATTGCAACGTATCGTAACAATGCAATTTCACACCTCATTAAAAAATTAAAATATAAGAAATGAAAATATTATCATACAACATAAATGGCATTAGAGCCGGAATAAAAAAAGGGTTCATCAAGTGGCTGAAAGAGGAATCGCCCGATGTGCTGTGCATACAAGAGACTAAGGCTCAACCGGAGCAAATCGATAACGAGATTTTCGAGGAATTGGGGTATAAAACCTATTGGTATTCTGCCCAAAAGAAAGGATACAGTGGCACGGGCATCATCACCAAGATAGCTCCCAAGCATGTGGAGTGCGGAATGGGAATAGAGAAATACGACGCTGAGGGGCGTTTCATACGTGCTGATTTTCAAGATGTTTCAGTGATAAGCGTATATCATCCGTCGGGGTCGAGCAGTGATTTGCGACAGGCATTTAAGATGCAATGGCTGGAAGATTTCAGGCAGTATGTAAACGACCTGCAAACAACTTGCAAGAAACTTGTTATAGCCGGCGATTATAATATTTGTCGCCTTTGGATAGACATACACAATCCCGAGAAGCAACAAAAAACATCGGGCTTTTTGCCGGAAGAGCGTCAATGGTTTCAAGATTTTATAAACGACGGATATTGCGACAGTTACAGGCATTTCTACCCCGAAAAACCCGACCAATACAGTTGGTGGAGCTATCGGGCTAATTCGCGAAACCGCAACAAAGGTTGGCGAATAGATTATTTGATGGTTACTGAAAATCTAAAACCGCAATTACAATCAGCTTTTATCCTACCAAATGCCAAGCATTCAGACCATTGCCCGGTAGGCATTGTTTTGGGAAGTTAATTGAACTTGTCGGTGCTATTCTCGTGAAATTTTGTATCTTTGTTGCATAACCAAACAATAATACAATTATAATCATGAAAAAAATCATTTTATTAGCACTGATTTTTGCGTCGCTTTTAGGCTATTCGCAAGAAGAAATTACCATCACGGGAAAAGTAACCTTTGCTGAAAATGGAGAAGTAACTCCCGGAATAAAAATTCAAGCAAAAAACGATTCTACATTTGAAACATTAACCGATTTAGACGGCAAATATACTATCACTGTGCCGAAAGATGTTCAAACACTTGTTTTTTCATGCATGGGCAAAGAAATCAAAGAAGAAAAAATCGATGCCAGAACAGTCATTGATGTTGCTTTGAAAAAAGAAGACTTTAAAGATATAAAGGTTATAGTTACAGGGGCTAAGTCAAAGACCGAATATAGTCGTACAACTAAAAACATTAGTTTTTTTAAGCTATTTGTCAAAGCAAGGACAAATAAATTTAGGTTTAAAAAATATCAAATTTTATGTTTCAATGATTACGATACAATTAGGCTGAAAAACAATAAATTTAATAATATACCTTACTATTTAAAGGACTTTAACTTAATAATAAAAAATAATGATTTTGTTGTTGAGTTAAACGACATAAAAAAACACCTTAATTTACCAGACATCATAAACGACCAAAAGTTATATATATACATAAATATTGACCATAATAACCCGGACGCATCTATCAGAATAGTAAGACTAAACAACTGTTATGAAACTGAAAAAATAATAAAAAAAGGCAAAGGCTTTCATACTGTTTTTATATCTGATGTTAAAATGTGATAAAAAATTCTTATGAAAAAAATCATTTTATTAGCCCTAATTTTTGCACCGCTTTTAGGCTATTCGCAGGAAAAAATGACCATAACAGGAAAAGTAACCTATGCAATACATGGAGATATAGTTCCCGGAGGAATTGTTAGAGCAAAAAAGTACCCCAAAATTGGAGTACTAACCGATTTCGACGGCAATTATACTATCACTGTGCCAAAAGATGTTCAAACACTTGTTTTTTCATACATAGGCAGAAAAACTAAAGAAGAGAAAATCAATGGCAGAACAGTCATTAATGTTGCTTTGGAAGAAGAAGAAGCCTACATAGTATGTTGTTTTGGAGTAATAGAACCCCAAAAGCCAAAAAGAGTAAAGTTTAAACCATACACCTCTACAACAATTAGAGACCGCATACGAAACAATGCAAAACATAAATACTACACCACCCCCGAAAATTCCGACGAATACCTCAAACTGCCAAAACATCTAAGGCAATTATTAATCAAATATTATGAAGCACCGTAAATCGCGATGTGTTGCGTATAAAAAATAATCGTAGAGACGCAATTAATTGCGTCTTAAAAGGTAAAAGTTAAAAAGTAAAAAGTCTTTTCAATCTTCCTACCCCTCTTCTCCAAGAGGGAATTTTTGCAAAAGTATAGACGCGCTAATAGCACGTCTCTGCAATTATGCAATCCACTGATAATCAAATGCGTATAAATACAATACATTGCGTCTATACGGTTTATGCAGGAAGCTGTTCCAAAAGCATTGACAAGTGAGCATGCTCCCTTGCTACTGTTTTATACAAATATGAAAAGAGACCAGAACGGGTTTCTAAAACCCGTCAGGTCTAAATTTACATTTTACTTTTTAACTTTTATCTTTTTAGACACCACACATTGCATCCCTACCCTATTCACACAATCAATTTACTTTTTAAAACAAAAATCTTAATTTTGCGGTTGATTAATAACATTTATATTTTATGAAACTGCATGATAATAATTTAATTTCCTTTGTCTTAATGGTTGTTGCTCTGATTTGCTTTGCTCAAAAATCAACGGCTCAAACCAATTTCGGCGTAAGTCTCGGAAGCAATTTCAGCTCAATAAGATACTCCGATGCCAACAACCGAGAACTGATAAAAGAACACAAAAAAATAAAAACAGGGCTAAATGCCGGGCTTTTCATAAGGCAAAATATAAACCCTATAATAATAGTCGGTTCGGATTTGGAATACAGCAGGAAGGGCTTGAAATACAACCAACAAGGTTTGAAAAAGGGCAAAATAAAATTAAACTACTTGACTTGGAGTGCCATGGGATATATCAATGCAAGTCCAAAAAAGCGATGGAGGTTATACCCGGGAATTGGCATTTACAGCAGTTTTATGATTAACGGAAAATTTACCCACACCTTAACCAAAACAGGCGAGAAAACCACCAAGCCAATCGACTTTAAATCAAACAATTACGAATACACAAGATGGGATGCGGGTTTGCAGTTGGCTATAATAATGACTCTTAAAAACACCCCATGGGAGCTGATGCTGGCGTATCAACACGGTATGATTGAAAGCTCAAAACGCAATGCCGACAGCTTCAAAAACAGAAACTTAAAACTCGTAATTCAATACAACCTAAGCTCGCTTATTAAATAGCTTTTCAACAAAAAAATTATTTCTGACAACTTATTTGCAAAAAACGAAAAAGTTTTTATTATACTTGCACAAAATATCACATCTAAAATCCAAATATTACAAAAAAATTAATAAATATGAAGCATCTATCTGCCTTGCTGTTAATCTTGGTTATAGCCTGCAATGTCTATGCCCAAACGCCTGTCGTAAAGAGCAAAACCGTATATAAATCTAACGGCGAAAATTACTATATCCACATCGTAAAACAGGGGCAAACGCTATACTCCATCGCCAACGCATACGATGCCGATTTGAACAATATTTTGCAAGCTAATAACATCATTAACAACACTTTAAGCATCGGGCAAAAATTAAAAATTCCGATAATAAATCCGATAAATTCGGAGAGTTCAAAAGAGCCTCTGTTTTATTATCACACCATAGCAAACGGCGAAACATTATACACCATAGCCACCAAATACAACACCTCGGTGGAAAACATATTTTTGTTTAATCCGCAAAGCAGATACGGCATATATATAGGACAAGTTCTGACTATTCCAAACCCTCGTCAAGGCTATGTAGATCAGGAAGATAACAGTTTTTTTTATCATACGGTGGTGTCGGGCGAGACCCTGTTTTCGATATCGCAAAAGTACGGGGCAAATATCAGGCAGATACAAATTTTTAACCCCGAAACAAAGACCGGTCTCAATGCCGGCATGTTGATAAAAATCCCGAAAAACTCATACGACCTTACCGAGCAACTTCCCGTATCGAAATATTCCGATGATTATAATCAAGATATTTTGGAGGAAGAAGACCCCAATTCATGCAATCAATTTGTATACAAAAAGACCTACCGATTTAAAGTGATAATGATGTTGCCTCTTTTCATCGACCAAAATTTGGAGGCTTTGAAAAACGGAATCCCATCGAAAAATCAAAATGCAAGAACCAAGTTTTTAGATTTCTACCAAGGGGCGATGCTGGCAGTAAATCAGCTGAAATACGAAGGGGTATCAATAGAGATACATGTGTTTGATACTGAGAACAATCAGGCAAAAGTAAGGGAAATGATTAATGACTTGGATTTCTCGAAATTTGATTTGATAATAGGGCCAGTATACAGCAAAAATTTCAATATAGTTGCTCAAAAAGCAAAGGAAAATAAGATAAATATAGTATCGCCATTGTCGGTCAATTCCACAAAATTGATAAACAATCCGTACGCTTTCCAAGTGATGCCATCCAACGAAACGCAAATCAAAAAAACTTCCGAACTGATAAGCAAATTCTACGACTCAACCATCGTGATAATACACAGCGGAACAACCCAAGAGTTGCAAAAAATAAATATCTACAAAGATAAATTAGTGAAATCATTTTCCAATCGACCCGACATAAACAAAATATCGCTCAAAGTCCTCAACTACAACGTAAACGGCAAATCAACCATTGAAGATGCGTTTTCGGTGGGCAACAAAAACATTGTTTTAATTCCCAACGAGAAGGAGGTTTTTGTAACTCAAATAATTGACCAATTATTCTTATTCTCAAAGGATTACGACATCACAATTATAGGCTCGCCAAATTGGGAGCTGTTTCAGAACATAAACTTGGAGCATCTGCAACGAATGAATTTCAACTATGCCTCGCCCCTATTTATTGATTATAAATATTGGAAAACCATGCAGTTCATCAAAAAATACAGAACCAACTTCAAAACCGAACCAAACAAATATGCCTTTCAAGGATACGACATTACATACTACTTCCTGAGTGCATTGAAAAACTACGGCAAAAACTTTCAACCTTGCATAACAAATAAAACAAACCTCAATTACAAAAAGGGTATAATTTTTGATTTTAACTTTTATAGAACCAATAAATTTAACGGATTTGAAAACAAAGGTATCCATTACCTGAATTACGACAAAAATTACAAGCTCAAAGAAACCTCTATACAGTAGGCAAATCGCAGCATAATAATTTATTAAACCTATAAAATCATGAAAAAAATCATACTGCTTTCGATAATGGCATTTTTCTTAAAAGTATCTTATGCACAGAAAGTTAAATTCCAAGCAATGTCGATATACGACTTTACCAGAATGCTACAATGGCCCGAAGATTGCCGAAAAGGCGACTTCCTTATAAAAGTGTACGGCGACTCGGAAATCACCGACGAAGTAAAAGCCTTTACCAAAGATAAAAAAGTAAACGGCAGGCAAAAAATAATGGTAGAACAAACCAAGGGCGAAAAAATAGGCAACTGTCATATCCTCATCATAGCCGAGACAAAATCGCCGGATTTAAAAACGATATTACACCCCGACGAAAACAAAAACACCCTCATAGTTACCCTCGCCCCCGACCTCACCGACAAAGGGGCAGGCATATCATTCATCAAAGACGGCAAAGGACGCTACTACTACAACCTCGCCAACATCATCGACAAGGACATAACCGTAAGCACCTTTTTCAAGCAAATAGGCGAATGTAACTAATAATTAAGGTTTTAGAAAACTCATGAGAAAAATAATTATTGGCATATTTATAGTTTCGCTGTTGCTAAACTGCGGAGTTAGGAGAGTTAAAAAACCTGTATATAAGAATTATTACGACAAAATCTTTGCTAATTATTTCAACACAGAACTAAAAAATCGCCCTGATACTTTTTTAAAACATTTTCAAGACCCACCCGTCTTTTACCAAGAGGAATATTCTTTTATTGATAAGTCAATTTATGAGATTCCATGTGATTACTTATTATACCAACCATATGGAACAATATTTCAACATGACTTAACTTCTTTAACAGACATGCAACCTACTTATGAATACGAGATAACGGAAGACCCTATTAATGAATACTCAATTTATGATAAGCCTGCATTTTACTCTTACTTAGATAGTTGCAAACAGGTTTTAAGCCGGGATTTAGATTTTAGGCAAGAACTAAATATAAAACCTATATTTGTATTTACAACATTTGAAGACACTTTTGATGCACTACGTGCGTATGTAAATGAAAAGCCTCAAAACAGGATTAAATTCATCAAAAAATTTTATGAATATTTTTATCCTAATGAATTGCTCCTGATGATTTCAGATATTGATATAATTTACAAAACCAATATCAAACAAATATTTAAGTTTAGAGGCAACAGAGCTTTTGTTAATAAAGAAGAGTTATACAAAGTCCTTTCAAACTGTTTTCCTGATGAATGATTTTTTCACAATAAACAGCAATGAAGTTATAATTCAGAAAAATAAGTCATATCTTTGACACAATTCCCCCCCGACCTCACCGACAAAGCAGATTGGCGAATGCAACTAAAAGCAAAAGTTTTAGAAAACTCATGAGAAAAATAATTATTGGCATATTTATAGTTTCACTGTTTCTAAACTGCGGAGTTAAGAGAGTTAGAAAACCTGTATATAAGAATTATTACGAAGAAGCCTTAGTTAATTATTTTAACACAGAATTAAAAAATCGGCCTGATACTTTTTTAAAATATTTTCAAGAGACAACAAGCTGTTATACAGAAGGTTACTTCCTTATTGCTAAGTCAGTTTGTAGCGTTCCATGTAATCATTTATTATATTCATACGGGCAAATATTTCAACAGGATTTAACATCATTGACAGATATTCCTCGCTCTTACGAGTATGACGGCGGTCATTCTTACAGTTGGTATATTGTACATGACACAACTGTATTTTTATCTTATATAGATAGTTGCAAACAGGTTTTAAGCCGAGATTTAGATTTTAAACAAAAGCTAAATACAAACCCCATATTTAACGATAAGAAACCGTCTTATCCAATATATGGGTATATAAGAGAAAAGCCTCAAAACAGAATTAAATTCATCAAAAAGTTTTATAAAGATATTTATCCGAATAGATTATACCTGATGATTTCAGATATTGATATAATTTACAAAACCAATATCAAACAAATATTTAAGTTTAGTGGCAACAGAGCTTTTGTCAATAAAAAAGAGTTATACAAAGTCCTTTCAAACTGTTTTCCTGATGAATAACTAAAAAAGCGATACCCGAGAGTACCGCTTGATTAGAAATAAATTTATTAACTCATCTAAAAAACATTTCCTATTTTAAGACCCACATTAACAGTGCGAGGCTGACAAGGACCATAAATATAACCCGCATCACGATACTCGCCACTGTCATGTTTTTCCTGAGTTTGATTAAACACATTCTTAACACCGGCATAAAGTTGCAATTTTATGTCGCGTGAAAGTTTGAAAGTGTAATTAAACAACAAGTCCACTATCAAAAACTCCTCCGATTTCTCTAAAATCTCACCCTCAATTATATCGCCTCGTGCAATGGCAGCCAACTGGTCGGCATTAGCCTCGCTTCTCTTAGGTCCAAAGTGAGGAACATACATCGAACCTGTATAATTCAATGACACAGTGGTTTTGAAAGCCTTTGTGGCATTCCAGTTAGCTGTGAAATATCCGTAAAAATCGGGAGTTCGCATAAACTTTTTCGAGGTGCTTGTAGCATCATCGCCCCAAGCCTGAGCCTTCACAAACTCACTCTTTTGCAAAGTGAAACCCAATGAAGTTTCCAAAGCATTAGAGAAAAATGTTTGATACTCGATATTTGTTCCGGCCACATAAGCACCGTCAGCGGCATTTATTCTCACATATTTAAAACTGCCCGCACTTCCGGGTATTTCCTCGTATTCATCAGTAAACGGATTCTCCAACTTAGTATAGAAACCCTCTATCAATAAGCTGTTTACCAAACTTCCCGTGTTAAATTCCGCATTTATCGAAGCCGTTATGGCATGTGAAGTTTCTTGCACAAGGTCTTTATCATTCTCACGCTCAATTCTGTTAGCACCAATCAAATCGATGTGCAAATCCTCATTAAACACCTGCGGAGCTCTATACCCTTGGGCATACCCCACCCTAACTCTGATTTTCGGGAACACCTTATACATTAAGCTCACTCTTGGCAAAAACACATTGCCTGTAACATCATCAACCTCAGTGCCGTCAGTTTTCAAATCACGCACCAAATAATGGTCGAATCTCAAACCCACCGACGCATTCAGCTTGTCCGATTTCCAGTCATGTTGCACAAATCCGCCCGTTGTATTTACCATTTGGTTTGAAAGCTCAAAATTATCAACGCCTCCCACGCCCAATTTATGGTCGTCAAGTTTATTCAAATTATTTTCAATACCAAAAACCGTAGACGATGGTGCGAATAAGAAATGCGACGCATTCAAAACATACTGCGAGCCAAACGAAAGACTTAAATCATGAGTTTTGCCATAAGCCAAAGGGTCTTTTTGAGTACCGTAATATGAGTCTCTATCAACCTGTTGCAGAGCCACAAAAGAAGTCAATTTGTCATATTTAGAATTAGTAAAATAATCAAAAGCAAGATTTGCCCCCACTATATTATGAAGAAGTTGCTCGGTAATATCAGTCTCATGCGGGAGATAATCCAATTTATTCCCACCGCGTCTGAACTCATTTACTTTATATCCGTCAAAAGAGATTTTAGTTTTGATGGTAGGCTTGTAGTAAACATTAAAACCGAAAGTTGTATTTTTCATCAATACCGACTCAGAAAATCCGTCGCCATTTTCATCATGCGCCCCTCTGTCGCGGTGCATCGCATAGACATACCCCCCACTCTTGCGGTCGTTGCTCACTATCGATGCGTTGAAATTAACCTGCCCGTCAAACGCAGGGTCAGAATCGTGTTCATCTTTACCAACGCCTATCACTGCAAATCGCGAATCGAAAGTAAAAGTATTATCCACAGGGTCTTTGGTGATGATATTTACAGTACCCGCAATGGCATTACCGCCGAAAAGAGCCGAACCACCGCCTCTCACAATTTCAAGACGACTAACCATATTTGCAGGTATCAATTCCAGACCGTAAACCCCTGCTAATCCGCTAAATACGGGGCGACTGTTCATCAAGATTTGGGTATAAGGACCTTCCATTCCGTTCATTCTCAACTGAGTAAAACCACAGTTCTGACAATTACATTCGGTACGAAGTCCGGGCGAAAAGCAAAGCCCCTCGGCAATATTCACCGATTGAGTGTTTGCCAAAAGTTTCGGCGATATAGAAGTTACCACCACCGTAGCTTCCGCTCTGTTCGAGAGGTTTCGATCGGCACTTACCACCACTTCATTCACATTTAATACGTCTTTTTCAAGTTCTATCACAACGTTTTGTGTAGAGTTAGGTTTGGTTACTACCTTTTGAGCTTCCCCCTTGTATCCCAACGCTTTGGCAGTTACGCTAAGCGTTCCGGCAGGCAAGCCCGATATATAAAACTCACCATCGATATTGGTTATGCTTGTAACGGTAGTTCCGGCAATCGAGATTGTTGCATAAGGCAAAGGTTGCCCTTCGCACAACACCTTTCCGGAAATCTTGGCATTTAAAACTTTTTTCTGAGCAAAAGTTAAATTCGAAAAGTTCAATATAATTATTGAGATAAATAATAGTTTTTTCATTAATAAAAATTTATATTAGTAATAAGTTAGAGCATAGATGTTTACGCACTATCTACAATTATAAACAGTGTACATTTGTATTAGGCACTTGCCTGTTTTGAATTTAATTATTATCTTGGGGACAAAAGTATTTACTTTATTTTTAAATCCACGTAACTATTTATAGGGATTTTAAAAAAGTATGCAACCAAAAAATTAACTTTTGGTCATAACTAATAATTGCATAATTATTGCGGTGCTATATCAAAATTATTTTTGGGTTAGGAAAAAAACAATAGATTTGTAAACAAAAAATTAATAAAAAACTAATATGACAAAAATTAAATTTATAATATTAAACCTTGTATTAGTCTTAAACACCTTATATATATCGGCACAAAATAATAAAATTGACAGCCTTCTAAGCTTGGCAAAAAATGCAAAACACGACAGTATTGCATCATCGCTCTACAATGATATAGCAACTATAAACATGAGAATAAACCTTGACTCTACGGAATACTATGCCAAATTGGCAATTAAATTCGCAGAAAAGGCAAGAAACCAAAACAAGAAAGGCGAAGCATATAGCACTATCGGAATTGCAAAATACTATCGCGGAAAACCTGAACTGGCGGTGGCATTTTTCGACAGTAGCAAACAGGCTTTCGAAAAAGTAAAGAATCTTAACCGAGTTGCAGGGTCATATACCAACAAAGGCATCATACATAAAAGCATGGGCAAATATAATTTGGCTTTGCAAAATTACCAAGATGCCCTCGGCATATACATCAAGAACAAGGACAAGATGAATGAAGGTATAACATACTTAAACATAGGCAATTTATATCACCCGCAAGGCAACTACAAGGCAGCTCTGGAAAACTTATATAAAAGTTTAGGGATATTTGAAACACTAAAAAACGAGCTGATGCAGGCAAAGGTGCATACAAGTTTGGGGGCTATTTTCGGTACACAGCAAAACCACGAAAGGGCAAAAACAAGTTTTCAAAAAGCATTGGAATTATACAAAAAAAACGACCACCTCTCCGGCGAAGCCGAATCATACAACAACCTTGGCAGAACCTTATACGAAACAAAAAGCTATGTTGAAGCAGGTAACTATTATAAAAAAGCCCTTATCATTTACAAAAAAATAAACTACCCCAAACAAATAGGTTTGCTATACTACAATTTGGGCGACACCCACAACAAAGCCGGCACAATCGACTCAGCTTTTAAATACTTTTCAAAAGCCACCGAAGTTTTCAAACCCATGAACTACAACAGAGGGCTTACCTACTGTTACAGCGGAATGGGCGAAAGCTATTTCCTTAAAGGTCAGTATAATAAATCAATAAAAGTGCTTGAAAAGGGGAAAAAGATTTTGACTCAGGCAAATATCGAAACCCAAAAAGAGATAGCCGAATGGCTAAGTAAGGCGTATGCCAAAACCGAAAACTACAAACTTGCATACGAAAACCACAAACTGTTTAAACGCCTCAACGACAGCATTTTCAGTAGCAACAACGAAGAAGCTCTAACACGAGTGGAAATGCAATACGAATTTGACAAACAAAAAAGATTAGCCGAAATAACTCAAAATGAACAAGAAAAACGATATAAACTTTTTCAAAAAGCAGCAATACTTGTACTAATACTTGTAATAATAATAATAGCCTCAATATCATTAGGTTACATACGAAACAAAAAAGCCAATATAATACTCACAAAACAAAAACAAGAAATTGAAAGCATAAATTTAGAACTTAACGAACAAAAAAACCTCATAGAAGAGCAACGAGACATTGCCATAAAACAAAAGCAAGAAATCACCGACAGCATCCTATACGCACAAAGAATACAAACCGCAATGCTCCCCACCAATGAAATGAGATTAACAAAATTGCCACAACATTTCGTACTGTTCAAACCCCAAAACATTGTTAGCGGCGACTTCTTCTGGATGAAAAAAATCCAAGACAAATACATAGTCATAGCCGCCGACTGCACCGGACACGGCGTGCCGGGAGCTTTCATGAGCATGCTCGGAATATCAATGCTAAACGAAATCATACAAAAACTTAACGACTTAGAGCCTCATATAATCCTCGAAAAACTACGCGAAAAAGTAATAACATCGCTACATCAAAAATCAAAAGACAGCAACAACAAAGACGGAATGGATATAGCTCTCGCCATAATTGACCCCGCAACGCAAACAATAAATTTCTCGGGAGCATACAATCCACTTTTCCTAATTTCAAACCCAAACGACAAACCTGAACTCTCAATCCTAAAAGGCGACCGTGAACCGATAGGAATACACATAGGCACTCATAAACACTTCTCTAAGAAGTCAATACAATACTCAAAAGGCGACAGAATATACCTCTTCTCCGATGGCTTTGCCGACCAATTCGGTGGCGAAAACAATCAAAAATTAAAACAAAAAAACTTCCGCAACCTTATAATGGAAATTCAAAAAAAGCCTATAACCGAACAAGAAAACGAATTGGAAACATTCTTCCAAAATTGGAAAGGCGACCAAAACCAAATCGACGACCTCCTTATAATAGGAATGGAACTGTAAAATCCAAATTGAAAAAAGCAAAGCTAAAATTCTTATTGCTATGTGCGAATTTTAAAAATATTCATGTATCTTTGCACACAAATTAAAAAAACATGGCAAATAATCTTCTACTCAACAAACTAAAAGACGTAAAACAACACTTCGAGGAAATTCAAAAACAATTAACTTCTCCGGACATAATCTCAAACATGGAGAAATACATCAAGCTAAACAAAGAATACAAAGACCTTGAAGACTTAGTAAAAGCCCACAAAGAATACGAAGAAACTTTGAGCAATCTGGATTACACCCTCCAAGTTCTAAACGAAGAAACCGACGAGGAAATGAAAGAAATGGCTAAGCTGGAATTAGAAGAACTTAAAGCCAACAGAATAAAACTTGAAGACGACATAAAAGTAATGCTTCTGCCCAAAGACCCCGAGGACGACAAAAACGCAATAATGGAAATAAGAGCCGGAACGGGTGGCGACGAAGCAGGAATTTTTGCAGGCGACTTATTCCGAATGTACACAAAATTCTGCGAAAGCAACTCATGGAAAATCAATGTTACCAACAGCCAAGAAGCATCATCGGGCGGATACAAAGAGATAGTATTTGAGGTGAGCGGTAACGGAGTATACGGAATTTTGAAATACGAATCGGGCGTGCATCGCGTGCAAAGAGTACCCGAAACCGAAACCCAAGGACGCGTCCACACATCGGCTGCCACCGTGGCAGTGCTACCCGAAGCGGAAGATTTCGACGTGGAACTAAAACCCGAAGACATACGCAAAGACACATATTGCTCATCGGGACCCGGCGGACAATCCGTAAACACCACCTACTCGGCTATCCGCTTGACACACATCCCCTCAGGCATCGTGGTAACTTGTCAAGACGAAAAATCACAGCTTAAAAACCTCGACAAAGCCATGAAGGAGTTGAAAACTCGCTTGTATAATTTAGAGTATCAAAAATACCTTGATGACATATCGTCGAAACGTAAAACGATGGTGTCATCAGGCGACCGCTCCGCCAAGATACGCACCTACAACTATCCGCAAGGTCGCATCACCGACCATCGCATAAATTACACGGCATACAATCTGCAAGCTGTAATGGACGGCAACATCAATGAGGTAATCGAAAAATTACAAATAGAAGAAAACGCTGAAAAGCTGAAACACAGCGGTTTAGACAACGACAAATAAAAATAAAAGTTTAATAATATTATACAGAAAGTCGGAAGTTTAGGGCAAATTATAAAACCTTTAACCTCCGACTTTTTCATTATATTTTCTTATAGTTCTAAAATCAATTCGACGGATACCCCGTGATGTTCTTTATACTTTTATAAAGAGGTCGCATCTTTTTGTACATCTTCAAATACACTCGCTGGTACAACTTTTCATAAATATCTCGATTTTTGCTATCGGGCAAAAAGACCTTATCAACCCTGCACATCGACTCAACCGCCTTGCTGTACGAAGGAAAAACTCCAACGCCAACCGCACCCAAGATAGCCGCTCCAAGAGCCGAAGTCTCATACACATGCGGGCGTATCGCCGGGCGATTAAATATATCTGCCGTAATCTGCATGATATAATCCGACTGCGAACCGCCACCCGACACCAGCAAACTATCCGACTTATAACCGGTGCGTCGCTCCGTTCGCTCCAAGCCCTCTCGCAATGCGTAGCCCAAGCCCTCGGGGATTGCCCTGTATACATGCGCTCGCGTATGTACATCGCCAAAACCAATGATAGCCCCCTTAGCCTCGATGCCCGGAAGCCTCACACCCGGCGACCAATATGGTTGCAACATTAACCCCATAGACCCGGGCGATGTAGTAGCCAGCAATTCATCAAAATAACTCTCGGCAACTTCACCCGACTCCTCAGCTTTTTTCACTTCATGCAATCCAAACTCATCTCTAAACCAGCTGACCATCCAAAAACCTCTATAAATCATAATTTCAGTATTATAGCCGTTTGGCAAAGCCGAAGGATAAGGCGGAAAAAATCTTATAACCTCCTTATATTTAGGTATACAAGTTTGCACCGTGGCAGTAGTGCCATAGCTTAGACATGCCTTGCCCGGTTCAAAAACGCCCGAACCCAAAACCTCACAAGCCTTGTCGGAAGCGGCGGCAATCAGAGGCAACCCCTCGGGCAAACCCGTCTCAATGGAAGTTTGCCGAGTAATCTTGCCCAGCACCTCCGAGGGCTTAACAAGTTTGGGCAACATCGATTTCGGAATAGGAAACATCTTGTAATTCCGATGAGATTTCGAGACCCATTTATGACGCTTATAATCAAAAGGCATATACCCCACCATATTCCCAATGGAATCGTTAAACTCACCCACCATGCGATAGGTCAGATACCCCGAAAGGTATAAATATTTGTCGGTCTTCTCCCAAATCTCACTTTGATTTTGACGAATCCAATTACACTCGCCATTTTTCACTGCATGAATCACAGAATCCGACAAGTTCAATGCTTTCAGCAATAATTTATCAAGCCCCTTGGGATATTCGGCATACTTGGCACGCCTTTGGTCAGGCCAAATGATGGCAGAACGCAACGGCTGTTGATTTTTATCTAAATTCACCACCGTGCCTCGCTGAGTTGTTATGGTGGCAAAAGCAAGTTTTAGATTTGCTTGTCGCATAATTAACTTTTTGCACACCCCCGCCAAGACATCATAATAATACTCCGGCTGTTGCTCCGAGTATCCCGGTTTGATTGAAATAAAAGGCTTAATCTCCTGTTTTTCAATATCTACAATATTTCCATTTACATCAAACAAAGCCACACGCACCGACTGCGTCCCGACATCAATAGATAGAAAAAGTTGATTTTTTTTAGTTGTCATAAATTTTTATTCTGCATTCATTTATCCTACAAATTTATAATAAAATATGAAATTAAATATTTTTCAAAAAAACATTAAAAAATAACTTGCACTTTAATAAAAAGAATTTATCTTTGTGCCACAATTACGGTCTCGTAGCTCAATTGGATAGAGCAACGGCCTTCTAAGCCGTAGGTTATGGGTTCGATTCCCGTCGGGATCACTGAATTAGTTTAAGTGAAGGAAGTGGAGAAATTCAATATTTCTTCACTTTTTTTTTGATTATGTAGAAGGTACATTTGTAGAGACATGCTGTTAGTGCGTCTCTACATTGTTGAATTTATTATAAACTTTATCTTTTAAGACGCAATTAATTGTGTCTCTACAAAACACCTCTACTTCCCATCGGAGTCTATATAGGCTTATTCAGAAAATTCACTGATAGTATAAGGCATGTTGATTTTCATTTATTAAACAACCACTATTGGGCGTACTTCACCACAAGGTTTAATTCGCTTATCAAAGGGGCTTGCGTTTGTCGCATGCCTTCTGTGATTTCTAAGGTGTATTTCCCTTGCTCGGGAAATTTTATCTTGCTCTTATACACCAACTTATACGATATTTCATCCAAAAAATCTTTTCCCAGAGGCACGCCTTTTTCGTCAAAAAGCATATATTCTATGGTATCGTACTGGATTTTGTTGGTCGGAGATTTTATTTGGTAGAAAAGCCAAAGGTTTTGAGTTTTAAATTTGTAAGAATTTTCGGTTTCCAGAAAAACATCATAAAATTTGCTTGTATCTGCAATTTCTATTTCAAAATTGGGCTTAAAATCTTGTGTCCAAATTCCGTTTTTTATCTCAATTTTTTTTTCGTACACATTTTTTTCGTAGCACGAAGACAAAAATAATGAAATAATAACCACAAAATATATGCTTGATTTGGTCATGTTACTGAGGTTTTGAATTTTTATTGTTTTTATTTTGTCGCTTTTTGTTTTTATTTTTTCGCCTGTATTTGTTTTGCGAGTTGTTGCGTTTTTTCTTGTCAAAACGGGTGATGCTGTTGCTTTCAAGCAAATCTTTTGAGTTTGATGCAGCTAAATTTAATTCTTGTTCGCTTTGAAGTTTTTCAGGTTCTTTGCCCTGTTTATTCAACTCCAGAACCTCTTTAACTCGCTCTATATCAATGGCTACAATGGTGTTTGTTTTACTATCCGGGCAGGCATACCACATAAGTTTTTTGTATACATCGGTCTTGATGTATTTTGCAATGCCTTCTTTGGTTTTTAAGTTTGTTTTTGGTGGAAATTCTTTTTTTGCATCGGCATAACAATCTGTTTCATAGTTCAAACAGCATTTCAATTTGCCACATTGCCCTGCCATCTTCTGCGGATTTAACACTATCTCTTGCTCACGCACGGCATCGGTGGTTACCGACACAAAATCGCTCATCCAGCCGGAACAGCAAAGCTCTCTGCCACAAGACCCTACACCGCCTATTCTGCCT
>PDWI01002592.1_pt1 | contig 27515 bp, 19 predicted proteins | sample 1430891 | NCBI WGS metagenome assembly PDWI01 (sample SAMN01162508, study PRJNA174530) | Oral metagenome, whole genome shotgun sequencing project. | biome: Marine environment; feature: Marine mammal; material: Swab sample of the gingival sulcus; isolation source: swab sample of gingival sulcus... | reverse complement strand
AAACTTTGACATTTTTCATAATCGGAAATGGCTGCATCGTATCGTCTTGCATATTCTTTTGCAACAGCTCGCCAGTAATAAACATCAGCATTTTCAGGTTCTAAATTTACTGCTTTGTCCATTGTAGAAACAGCCTCATTATACCTTGATGTAGCGGTATAAATTCTACTCTTTGTAATTAAACATTCTTTAATATCTGGTTCTGCTAAAAAATTATCAGATTCAAAATTTATAGAATTATCAATAGCCTCTAATGCCAATCCATATTGTTTCTTATAATAATAAGCCTTTGCTAAATACTCATAATATGAAGCATCAGGTTGTTCTTTTATTAATTTCTTGGTAAATGCTATGCACTCGTCATATTTTCCCAAATTAATTAATTCCAAACATTGTAAAATATTCTCACCATTATCAACAAAATCATCGTCTTCCTGCCCCAAAACACATATAAAAGGCATGACAACCATTACAAATAACAAAAAAATCTTTCTCATATACATAAAATTTTATTTGCCTCCCAATTCCCTACTTGGCAAGATTATTAATCAGAATTATAGATATAAAAAAAGCGTGGGAACTGTTAAATCTTATTTCATCTTATTTCTTGTTCTCATTAAAATTTGGTCGATTTCAATAGCAAGAAAATAAGCTAAACGCTTTTATTTTAATATTTTAAATTTTGTATTTTTTCGTATAAATTTTCTGTTTTTTGTGTAAAACTTATGTTTGTGCCGATAACTAAATCGACAAGGCAAATATATAATTATTTTTCTAAATGCCCGCATATATTTTCGCATTAAGCGGATGCCCTTTCTTATTTTTACTTAACGAATTAAAAACCAAGGCATAACAAGCGTTTTTTTTGAACCGATATTTTTTATAAATTTGTGGCATAAATGTTTCACTTTTCGGTTGATCAGGGAACAGCCTTGCATTCGAGAAGCAAACCGGTTGAATTTTGTATGAAAAAAGTAAATATCGTAACATTAGGATGTTCTAAAAATGTGGTGGACAGTGAATATTTGGCAACACAATTGGAGCAGGGGAACATTGAATTTACTTTCAATGAGTTCAACAACGAAGCAGACACGGTGGTGATCAACACCTGCGGTTTTATTGCTGATGCCAAAGAGGAATCCATACAAACCATCTTGTCTTTTGCCGAAGCCAAAACACGCGGAGAGATTAAGAATCTCTTTGTTATGGGCTGTTTATCAGAAAGGTACAGAGATATTGTAAGCCAAGAAATACCGGAAGCCGATGCAATTTTCGGAGTAAATGATTTGCCGCAAATTGTAGCAAGTTTGCAAACGGATTACAAGAAAGATTTATTGGGAAGCCGTACCATCTCAACGCCTCCTCATTATGCTTACCTGAAAATTTCGGAAGGCTGTAACCGCCGATGTGCCTTTTGTGCCATTCCGAAAATCAGAGGAAAACACCGTTCGGTACCGCCGGAAACATTGGAAAATGAAGCCCGTTTTTTAGTTTCTCGCGGAGTCAAAGAATTGATGTTAATTGCCCAAGATTTGACTTTTTACGGAATGGATTTATTCCAAAAACCGACCTTACCGGATTTGATGCGAAGACTTTCCAAGATAGAGAATCTCTATCGCTTGCGTTTACATTATGCGTACCCCGCCTTATTTCCGGAAGAAATTTTGACTTTGATGAGCCGGCATACAAATATTGCCAATTATTTGGACATACCCTTTCAGCATATCAGCGATACGATTTTGCAAAAGATGCGGCGCGGGCATACGCATGCAGACACCCTCAATTTGATACAAAAGTGCCGAAAATTGGTACCGAATATTGCCCTGCGTACCACTTTGATTGTGGGCTACCCCGGAGAAACGGAAAAAGATTTTCAGGTATTAACCGATTTTGTACGAGACACCCGCTTTGATAGACTCGGAGTTTTTACCTATTCCGAAGAAGAAGATACCTATGCGGCAAAGCATTACGAAGACAAAATCCCCGAAAACGAAAAACAAGCACGTGCCGACGAAATTATGCAGCTACAAGAGCAAATCTCTTATGAAAAAAATTACGAAAAAATAGGACAAACCTTATCGGTTATCATCGATAAAGAAGAGAATGAATTTTATATCGGTCGCACGGAATATGACTCACCGGAAGTTGATAATGAAGTACTTATAAACAAAGACAAAAAAATGCTCCCCGGGGAAATCTATCCCGTAAAAATAACTGACGCCGCGCCTTTTGATTTATACGGAGAATACAATGAATAAATTCTTTGAACAATTCTGGGGACTCTTTTATCCGAAAAGCTGCGAAGCCTGCGGACAAAATTTGCTTGAAAATGAAAAGATCTTATGCACCCGCTGTATTTTTGATATACCCAAGACACATTTTCATAAACAAAAAGATAATCTTGCCGCAGAACTCTTCATAGGCAACGTTCCCATTACTTACGCCACCGCTTATTTTTATTACATCGAAGGCAGTCGCTTCCGGCACTTGATACATTCGCTGAAATACGGAGGCAAACCGCAAATCGGAACAGAATTGGGAAAGATGTTCGGGTCAGCTCTCAAAGGCTCCTTTTTTGAGTCTGTCGATTATCTCCTCCCCGTTCCTTTGCATCCCGACAAGAAAAAAATCAGAGGATACAACCAAAGCGAAAAAATTGCCGAAGGCATCTCCCAAACTTTGCACAAACCTTATTACACCGATATAATTGAACGAAAGGTATTTACAGATACTCAAACCAAAAAAAACACCGGAGAACGACGAGAAAACATGAAGAATGTATTTGCTCTCCTTCCCCACCGAGAAATAGAGGGCAAACATCTGCTTCTTGTCGATGATGTTCTCACTACCGGAGCCACCTTATCTTCATGTGCCGCTGAATTACTAAAGGCAAAAAATGTAAAAGTGAGCATTGCCACCTTGGCAATCGCCGGAGAATAGATCAACACAAAAGAGATTAAGGAATGTTAAAAAATGTTAAAAGGCTGATTAGACACAAAAAAAAGAGTAACTTTATCGCCGAAAACTTTTCCCGTGACCCAAATCAACATCCATGCCAAAGCTCGACAAAGAATTACTTGTAAACCTGGAATACTCCTTAACGAAAGAATTGCTTCGCTCCAACCGCGCCGGAGCCTACGCAAGTTCCACAATATCCAACTGCAACACACGCAAATACCACGGAGCCTTCGTTTGCCCCTTGGAAGATAACCGAAAATACGTACTGCTTTCTGATTTAGATGCTACCGTTATTCAAAAAGGGAAAGAATTTCGACTTGGTATTCACCAATACGACAAAGACACCTTTTTTCCGCACGGACACCGTTACATGACTAATTTTACCCCCAAACCAATACCCACCAAAGCATACACAGTCGGGGGAGTAAAACTGAAAGTCGAAAGAGTTCTCGTAGAGGAAGACGATACAATGCTTGAACGATATACTTTTGAAGATTTACACTCCCCGACCCTCCTGCGACTGACCCCTTTCACCACCTTTCGCTATATTCACTCTTTGAGCAAAGAAAATATGGATGTCAATCGCCAAACCGAAGAAATCCCGAACGGAATAAAAATATCCATGTATCCCGGCATGCCCTCTCTACACATGCAAACTTCAATAAAAAGTAAATTTATACACGTGCCGGATTGGAACAAAAATGTTTACTATCGAGAAGAAGAAGCGCGTGGATACGAAGCGCGTGAAGACTTGTTTACTTACGGATATTTTGAAATAAAAGTAAAAAAAGGCGATGTGATCATCTTTTCCGCCTCATTAAAAGAAAAAACTCCCGCCGGACTGAGACGAAAATTTTCATCCGAAATAAAAAAAAGAATTCCGCGCAACAATTTTGAGCACAACCTGATGAATTCCGCCCGTCAATTGCTTTACATACACAAAAACAAAACCGAAATAATACCCGGATTTCATTGGTATGAAAAAGACCTGAGAGCCTCCCTGCAATCACTGCTCGGACTCACCCTTGGCAACAGACAAAAACTTTTCCCTGAAATATTCAACCCGCTCTTAACTCAGATTGCTTCTGCACCCGCAGGCAGTCTGCCTGTGGACATCCCACTTGCAGCAGTTCGTGTACTCCAAGATTTTGAAGAAATATATTCCTCCAATAATTCCAATGAGAGTAAAAAACTGTGGCAGACCTATCATAAACCTCTACTGGAAATCATACAAAAAGTAAAATCAGGAGAATACAAATCATATTTGCACGAAAACGGATTGCTGTACGTGCCGGAACAGGACGCAACGGCAAGTTGGATGAACGAAGAAATCGAAGGAAGTGCCGTCACCCCTCGATACGGATTTATCGTAGAACATAACGCCCTGTGGTACAACACATTAATGTATTTGTCCGGATGGGCACAAAAACACAAAAGCGAAACACTCAATAAGGAACTCGAAGGATTGCCCGAAAAAGTTCGAGAAATATTCCCGCAAACCTTCCTCAACCGTAGCGGGAAAGGTCTTTTTGACTATGTAACTCCCACATTCCAAAACACACAAATACGCCCCAATCAAATCTTTGCCGTGTCCCTGCGCTATTCCCCACTCTCCGCAACACAAAAAAAAGAGGTACTGACTCTCATAGAAAATCACCTGCTTACTTCGCGAGGACTGCGCACCCTCTCTCCCGATGATCCGAACTACATCGGTAAATTTCGGGGTAACGAAAATGAAAGAAAAACAGCCCGACATAACGGCACAGTACATCCGCATATGATATTGGAATACGGATTTGCACGCATCAATTTACACAAAGAATCCGGACTGAAACACCTCAAAAACATCTACGAAAATTTCAAAAACGAAATCAATAACCGAGGTCTGGGAACCCTCTCGGAACTTTTTGACGGAGACCCTCCGCACACCGGCAATGGAGCCATATCTTATGCCCCTTCCGTTGCCGCACTCTTGGAACTATATGAATTAATCACTGAATATAAAGATAAATAATATGAAAATACTAATGTTCGGCTGGGAATTCCCGCCACACATCTCCGGCGGTCTTGGAACAGCATGTTACGGATTGACCAAAAGCCTGTCTCAAATTCCTGACACGGACATCCTCTTTGTTGTCCCCAAACTCTACGGCGATGAAGACAATCAAGTAGCCAACCTCATCGGCGCAGAGCATATCGCCGTAAAACAACAACGCTATACACCCACAGACATCTTCAAAGGAGGAAGTCCCGTAAAAAAAGGATTGAAGAACATAAGCTTTATCGAAGTCAAATCCCGACTACAACCTTATATGTCCGTAGAAGACTTTGAAAAATTCTTGGCAAATAAAAAATGGGAAGGTTCCGGTCTGAAAATAGATGATAACGGAAAAATCTATTACGAAAAAGACGGAAAAATCCAAGAAATATCTTGGACGGAAGAACCGGAAATTGTCGATGGGAAATTCAAATTCTCAGGCTCTTACGGTCCCAATCTGTTGCAAGAAGTTTACAACTATGCACGAGTAGCTGCAGAAATTGCCGCACAAAATGACTTCGACATCATACACGCACACGACTGGCTGACCAACGCCGCAGGCATTGCCGCCAAAGAAGTTTCGGGAAAACCGCTCGTTGTACACGTTCACGCCACAGAATTTGATCGAGGCGGGGCCGACCGTATAGACACTCGAGTCTTTGCCCTTGAACAAGCCGGAATGCAAGTTGCCGATAAAGTCATTACTGTAAGCAATCTAACCCGAGAAACCGTAATCAACAAATACGGCATAGATCCGGCAAAAGTACAAACCGTGTACAATGCCGTAGAACCACAAGCCGCAGAGAAAAAAGAATACACAAAAAATGTAAAGGAAAAAATCGTTACCTTTCTGGGCAGAATTACCTATCAAAAAGGACCTGCCTACTTTGTTAATGCAGCAAAAAAAGTATTGGACAGAACCAACAACGTACGCTTCGTAATGGCGGGCAACGGAGATATGTTCCAAGAAATGATCCGTTACACCGCAGAATTGGGCATTAACGACAAATTTCACTTCACCGATTTTCTCAAAGGAGAAGAAGTTACACACATGTTCTCCATCAGTGACGTATATGTAATGCCTTCAATATCAGAACCTTTCGGAATATCTCCCTTGGAAGCCATGCGTTCCGGAGTCCCCGTAATCATCTCCAAACAATCCGGTGTTGCGGAAGTATTGGAAAATGCGGTCAAAGTTGATTTCTGGGACGAAGATGCAATGGCAGATGCCATTTACGGACTGATAAAATACTCCGGACTCTCTCAGATGTTTGCCCAAGAGTCAAAAAAAGAAGTCGATGCCATGAAATGGGACAAACCCGCAAAAGAAGTTAGAAACATCTATAAATCATTACTTTAACAATACCTCACAACAATCTAAATTCAGAACATATGCAACATATTTGTTTATACTTTCAAGTCCACCAACCCTACCGTCTTAAAAGATACCGTTTCTTTAATATCGGACAAGATGCCGAATATTTTGACAGCTACGAAAACAGCTTTCACATGCGCCGTATTGCCGAGGAATGTTACCTCAAGACCAATTATATTTTGTTGCAACTGATCAAAAAGCACAAAAATAAATTTAAACTCGCCTTTTCCATAACAGGCACAGCCTTAGAACAATTTGAAGAGTACGCCCCGGAAGTTCTCAAGAGTTTTCAAGCCTTGGCAGACACCGGACAAGTAGAATTTCTTGCGGAAACCTACAACCACTCCTTGGTATCTTTGCACAGCAAAGAAGACTTCAAAGCCGAAGTCAAAAAACACATGAAAGCCATAAAAAAATATTTCGGACAAAAACCCAAAGTATTCAGAAATACGGAATTGATATACGACAACCTCATCGGAGAAACAATCGCCGAAATGGGTTTCCAAGCAATGATTACCGAAGGGGCCAAGCATATTCTGAGTTGGAAATCTCCCAATGTGCTCTACTGCAACGTATTACGTCCCGAGTTAAAACTAATCTTGAAAAATTACACCCTCAGTGACGACATTGCCTTCCGATTTTCCAATAAAAGTTGGTCGGAATACCCCCTCACTGCCGAAAAATTTGCCTCATGGTTTGCCGATATGCAAGCAAGCGAAGAAGTCGTAAACCTCTTCATGGACTACGAAACATTCGGAGAACATCAAAAAGCAGATACCGGAATCTTTGAATTTCTACAAAAATTTCCTGAGGAAATACTGAAACAAAGCCCATTTCAATTTGCCACTCCCTCCGAAATCGCAAAAAAACACAAGCCCATAGCCTCTATGAACGTCCCTTATACAATTTCTTGGGCAGACGAAGAACGCGACATCACTGCCTGGCTGGGCAACAAAATGCAGCAAGAAGCCTTTCAAAAACTCTATGCTCTTGCCGACAAAATGCGCCACATAAAAAACCCCGCTCTCAACAAAGCCTGGCAAAACCTGCAAACCAGCGACCACTTTTACTACATGAGCACCAAGATACTCTCCGATGCCATGGTTCACAACTATTTTAATCCCTACTCCTCCTCTTATGATGCCTTCATCAACTACATGAACGTTCTCAGCGACTTTACCGAACGCGTAAACGAAGCCTACGAACGCATCATCCCCATTGAAGCGGAAAGCGTATTGCAAAAAATAAAAGAACTCGAACAACAGCTGCAAAAACTTTACAAATCATTACAAAAACCTGCAATGATAGAAAAAGCCAAACCCTTGTTAAAAGCAATTGAGGACTCACGCGAAGAACTTTTGGCTCTTTCTCAAGGCAAAAAGAAGACAAAAAAATAGACAAAACCTGAAAAATTTATGCTTGTAAAAACCTACGGAGGAGCCCTGCAAGGAGTCGATGCATCCACCATAACGGTCGAAGTAAATGTTTCTCGCGGAGCAAATTTTTACTTGGTCGGTTTACCTGATGCCGCAATCAAAGAAAGCCAACAACGAATAGACAGCGCCTTGCGCGAACACGGCTTCAAAATCCCCGGGAAGAAAATCGTTATCAATATGGCTCCTGCGGATATACGCAAAGAAGGATCCGCCTATGACTTAACTCTTGCCATCGGTATATTGGCAGCCTCCGAACAAATCAAATCCGAAGATGTTGACAAATATGTCATTATGGGAGAATTGTCTTTGGACGGCAAGCTAAACCCCATCAAAGGAGCCTTACCCATTGCCATACAAGCCCGCAGCGAAAAATTCAAAGGATTTATTCTACCCAAAGAAAATGCACGCGAAGCTGCCGTAGTAAACGATCTGGAAGTCTATGGAGCAGAAAATATCAGTGAAGTCATTGCTTTTTTCAATGAAGGGAAAAAAATCCCGGTTACCGAAGTCGACACACGAAAAGAATTTTTCTCCCACGTAAATATTTCCGAAATTGACTTTGCAGACGTAAAAGGACAAGAAAACGTAAAGCGAGCCTTGGAAATAGCCGCAGCCGGCGGTCATAATTTGATCATGATAGGACCTCCCGGAGCCGGGAAAACAATGATTTCAAAAAGAATCCCCACCATACTCCCGCCTTTAACTTTGCACGAAGCTTTGGAAACCACCAAGATACACTCCGTAGCCGGAAAAACACGAAAAAACACTTCTTTGATTACGCAACGCCCCTTCCGCGCTCCGCACCACACCATCAGCGATGTTGCCCTGGTTGGCGGAGGGCAATACCCCCAACCCGGAGAAATTTCCTTAGCTCATAACGGTGTTTTATTTCTTGACGAACTTCCGGAATTTAAACGCACAGTACTCGAAGTGATGCGTCAGCCCCTGGAAGACAGGGAAATAACCATTTCCCGAGCAAGGTTTACGGTAGAATACCCGGCAAGTTTCATGCTCGTAGCGTCTATGAACCCTTGTCCCTGCGGCTATTACAATCATCCGGAGAAAGATTGTGTCTGTTCCCCGGGTGCCGTACAAAAATACTTGAATCGCATCTCCGGACCTTTGTTGGACAGAATAGACATTCATATCGAAGTAGTCCCCGTTCCGTTTGGCAAGTTGGCAGAAGCCGAACAAGGCGAAGCCGGAAAGATCGTACGACAACGCGTCATTGATGCCCGCAAGATACAAGAAAAACGATTTGCATCGCACAAAGGGGTTCACTGCAATGCACAAATGACAAGCAAAATGATGCGCACCTATTGTCAAATAGACAATGCCGGCAATGAATTACTCAAAAAAGCAATGGATAAACTCGGACTCTCGGCACGTGCATACGACCGAATCTTAAAAGTATCACGTACAATTGCCGATTTAGACAAATCCGAATCTGTTTGCTCGCATCACTTGGCAGAAGCCATTCAATACCGCAGCTTAGACCGGGACAACTGGGGCACTTAAAAAAAACGACAATCGACTCATAAGCAAACAGCTGCATAAAAAATGGCAAGAGACACAGCTTGTGCGTATTTCTTGCCATTCATTTTTGTTTTCTTGTTTTTTTAAATATCATCATCGATATTTTCCTTCGGAGGAACAATGCCCATAATGATCGTGCTCCATTCCGATGCTTTCCATACTCCACGATTATTCTTCGCCATACTTATAGGACGCGGACTGTCTGCTCCCGATGATTTTACAAATATCTTAAAGCTGTCTCCGTTCGCATCGCCGCTGTACGCATTTTCACTGCAAATTACCGTGGCGGGAAAATTGAACGTGTAAGCATTATCCGAATGAGCTCCTTCAAAATAAGAATTTGCCACATAAGGATACTGCCTCATTTGCTCTTTCAATCGGCTCATACTCATTCTATCTATTTCCATTCCTTTGTACACAGAGCCCGTCTGCAGTTTAGAACGATCAACCGATATGACCAAGCATTGTTCACCCAAAGAAGCATTTTCTCCGTATATTTTTAACGCCAAAATAAAGACAGCCGCTCCGCCTTCGGGCGTTGACGATAATTTGTCTCTAACCTGAATAAATTCCTCTACCGAAGTCGGCAGTTTTTCAATTGTTACATTTTGAACCATAGTTGTGATATTTTAATTAATATTTGAACATTAATAATAATGCCCGTGTAAACACCTTTTTAAACTAAAATCAAGTTCTCTTTATTGTACAAACTCCAAAAATTAGTTACGAATACTTCTTCCCAAAATTCTAATTTAAAAGGCTTAATACGGACAAATTTTTTCTTTTTGCGGAAAATACTTAGCGAAATTGCGGAAAACACTTAGTAAAGTTGCGGGAAATACCTATAAAATTGAGTATTTTTACCTATTGCACAGAGGGGTAAAAGACTATACCTTTGCGGCGTAGAATTAAACAAACATTTTTATGAAGAAAAAAAAATACATATTGCTTCAAAACTTTTTTTGACTCCTCTCAAAGGGGGAGGGCAATATATACTTAATCCGAAAAACGCACAACATGAAAATGCTTGTGCCCGTGTATCACACACACTTTTTTTTAATCACTAAGTAATCATTTAAAATATAGAATAATGAAAAGAGTAATTTTTTATGTAGTAATGGCTTTATCGCTTGTATTTGTTTTGCCGAGTTGCGATAAAGATGACAACGGCGGAGTTTCTACACCCGAAACCGGTGGCAATACCGAAGGCGGTGGCGGCACCGGTGGTGGCGGTGGTTTTGTTGATCCTCAGGACGACGGTCCCATAAGCGTCAATTTTGAAGGTGCCATTAGCCACGACACTTACACTCCCAATCAAGAAGCTTTTTGTGAAGTAAATCGTATCCCTAAATCATTTGCAAAATTTAAGGAAATGTTTGAACAAGCAGCTGTTGAACCCCAGGGAGCCGCAACAATGTTTATCGTAGCGATAGAAATGTTCAGACAAAACCCCGCCGTAGGGGAAAGATGTATGGCATACGCACTTTGGAGCAAAGATGTAAGTGACCCGAATAAAGTTCCGGCTGTTGACCTAAGAAAAGTAAAAGAAAAGTTATTGAGAGATGACGATTATGCTCAGCCGTATATACCGATGGCTTACTTCGAAGGAGCAACACCCGCAAACAAATATGTACCGACCAAGTACAAATGCAAATGTTTTGTTCCACCCGGGAAAGATTACGGAGCTCTTTCCGCGGCTCAATCCTTTGTTATCCCATTAGGAATATATGCATACGGGAAAGATTGGCAAGGCAATCCTAACAGATGGCATAATATATCTGTTGTAAAACCAAAGAAAGCAGGTTACCCGAAAAACTGTTATGTTGTATTTGGCTGGAATGACTTATTTATGGGAGTTTTACCGCCAACAATGGATTAATTTTCCGTTTATACGTTCCTTAACTTACAAATAAGAAGGTAAAGGAATGTATCTGAACCCCCAATACAAAAGCCGGCTTAAGCCGGCTTTTGTATTTCCGAAGCCAAAAGAAAGACTCCTCAAACACACTTACGTAAATCGCTGATTAGCAAGCAATTAAAATCTCTTCAAAAAACACTGCAAAATCAACGACTTTGAAAAAGGAGAAGATTTCAAGAGAGTTTTTTTTCGAAGGAATGAGATTCTGTTTGTTTGCCTGTCTTTTTTTCATATCTTTGCTTTTCTTTTGGCAGAAAAAATGCACATTGCTTTAATCATAAAAGGAATAACCATCGGGCTGATCGTCTCAGCTCCCTTGGGTCCTATCGGGGTGTTGTGTGTACAACGCACTCTAAACAAAGGTTTTAAATCCGGTTTCATATCCGGCTTGGGAGCAGCCTTTGCAGATATCATTTATGCCGTTATTGCCGGATTCAGCGTTACGATTATCTCGGATTTTTTGCTTGCTTACCAAGATTATTTCAAAATAATCGGAGGTTTGTTTTTGCTCTATATGGCTTTTCGCATCTTTACAACCAATCCGGGCAAACAAATACGCAAGCTGCGTACCCAAGGCAACAATTATTACAAAGATTTTGTTACTTCTTTTCTGTTGACCATCTCAAATCCTGTTACAATCTTGGCATTTGTGGCTTTGTTTGCCGGAGCCTCCATAGTCGAAAAACAAGGCAATACCTTCAACATATTTGTTCTGATTTTTTCTGTGTTTTCGGGAGCTGTTTTGTGGTGGCTGACCCTCATAAGCATCGTAAGTATATTCAAAAATCGGATCCGATTGCGTAGTTTGTTGCGCATCAATCGGTTTTCGAGCATTTTGATTGTATTATTTGCTATATTGCTGATTGTCAGTGTATTTACACCTATATTTCCGGAAGTTTAGAGCGGCAGTTCTTTTCCCTTTTGGGCGTAAATATCAATTAAGACAACGATACCCGTAAAGCCCCAAAACAAAACGGAGGCTTTGTCCGTATCCAAAAAATTATTCAAAAATCCATGCACATAATAAGTGCTCAGACCAAGCAATACTCCAAGCAATAACACTTTAAGGTCTCCCGGAGGCAAACGATAATACCGGCGAATGCCGACAAACAAGGTACAAAAAACAATGCCGACAAAAGAAAGCATTCCCGGCAATCCCGATTCCGCCAAAGCTCCGATATATTCGCTGTGCGCATTGCCCACTTCTCCAAAATTTGTACTGATAATTGTACGGTCTTTTGCCATTTGGTAAGGCGCATATTGAAACATATAAGTACCGGGTCCGAATCCGGTCAAAGGCTTCTCTTTAAACATATTGAATGCTGATTTCCAGCGATTTATACGTTCCAAGTTAGAAGCATCGGTAGCAATATTAGTCATGGACTGCAAATGTTCTTCCATCTTTCCGGAAGAATCCTGTTTGTTCTTGCTCAAGCTGTCCAAAATTTCAAATTGAAAAGAGAAAAAGAGTATGGCTACGGTCAAAATCAATCCGACAAAAAATCGCATACGCAATTTTAAAGCAATGAAAAGCAAGAGTGCCCCGGCGGCAAAAAGACTAAGCCAAGCCGCACGAGTATAAGAGAAAACCGTACCCAAGAAGAAAACCAAAAAAGAAAAGAAAAGCAGCATCTTGGTTACAGGATTGTATCTTTTCATGAATAAAAAAGAAGCAATCACCGGCAAAAACATTGCCAAAATTGCCCCGTAAGAAGTATGGTCTTTAAAAAAAGGTGTCATCGCCAGATGTGCCACTTGCTTATCCAAAATATCAACGGAAACTAAATGAAAAAGAGTATAAAGCACAACAATGAAAAGAGCAATTCCGTAAGCCCCGATATATTGAAAAATGAATCCGGGAGAACGAAACAAAAGCATCAAGCCAAAAAGCAAAGGAATCACAAACCAAAGGCGTGCCAAGAAAAATTTAAAAGACACCAAAGGCATTGTGCTGCCAATTGCGGTAATCGCCATCCAGCCGAGGTTGATTGCTACGGCTAAGATTACGGGATGTTTCAAAAGATCGGGCAGAAGTTTCGGAGGATGCAAACAGAAGTTCAAAATTGCCAACAAGAGCAACAAGGCCAATATCGGCTCGGTAGGCAAAGACAAATCGGAAGAGAATCCTTCTCCGATAAGTTCAGAAAGAGGCAAAGAAAGAGGGGTAAAAAAAACGAGAAGCAGAAAGACTTTCCGAATATCGGTTACTGTCCACCAAATCAGCAAAAGCAAAAGAGGGAAAAGCAAACCGAGATAAATTTCAAAGTAAAGCAACAAAGCATTGAGCAGGATATACCCGATCGATGCGGCAAAAAGCACTTTGTTGTTCTTGATGAGTTCCAATATTTACCTGATTTCTTTTTTGAAATTTCTCCAAAATTCGGCAAAAGCAACTCCAAGCAAAGCAAATAAGAATGAGGCAATTGTTGAAAATACGACAATCAACCAACGCACAGGTTTCGATTTTTTATCCGCCGGGACGGCTTTATCTACGATAAAGACACAGGAAAGATTTTGCGCATACTCCACACCGGCTTCCACCCACTTTCCCTTCAAAATACTCAACCTCTCCTGCTCCAATTCCACAAACTTGGAAATTTCAAGGTAAATATGTCCGTATTTCTCCATTTTTTTCAATTCTTTTTCCAAAAAAGCAATTCCTTTTGAAGAAATTCTACCGGAAGCATATCCCTCGGCAAGTGCTGTGGAATAAGCAGTTACCTGTTTTTCATAATCCAATACGCCCATTTGGTTTAGTGTAGAAAGAGAGTCGGACATCTCTCGAATTTGTTGTTTTAATTTTTTGTATTCGTACTCCACGATCAACAGAGCATTCCATGCACGGTCTTTCTTCACTTTACGCACTACGGTGTCGGCATAGAGAGAAATGTCATTGGCAATGTCGGAAGCGATTTGAGGATTTTCATCAAAAACTTCAATTTCAATCGAACCGTATTGAGTTTTCCTGAAAGAAATGTTGCTTTTATATTTTTTGTATAATTGAGTACGTTTATAAGCAGAAGAAGTATCTACCTTATAATGTTTTGCCAAATCATATTTTTGGATAATATGATCGGTAAGATAGTTGGAATGCAGGATTTGCAACAATTGCTCCACACCGGACTCGTCGGCAAAAGACATCAAATTGCCTTTAACATTAATATTGTCGCTGAGCAAAGACTTGGATACGGAAGCCGTGGAAGTCGGATAAAGAACCACCGTTGATTTATATTGCGGAGTGATCAGCAAAGAGGTGATGATTGAGGCAACAGCTCCCAAAACAGTAATGAGAATAATTATTTTTCGTTTTTTGTAAAGAAAAAGGAGAAGGTTATAAGTTCCCGGGGTCTGCGTCATTGTTTATTGGCTTATGATTAAAAAATATTTTTTCTTTCCTTGTCTGACTAATATGTACTTGTCGTTTATCAAAAAATCCTGATTGATAAGGACTTCCGGATCTGTAAATTTTTCGGTATTGACAGAAAGTCCCTTGTCTTTGATCAATCGGCGTAATTCTCCTTTGGATTTGAACAAAGGTGCTTTTTCGCAAAAGAGTGAAAAGACATCTGCTCCGGCTTGCAAAGTCTGCTTGTCCACAACAAATTGGGGAACTCCGTCAAAAACAGCTCGAAAGGTTTTATCATTCAAACTTGCAAGTGCTTCTTTGTTTCCTTTCCCGAAAAGCAATTGAGAGGCGGCAAGAGCACTTTCGTATTCTTCTTTTCCGTGTACCATCAGGGTCAATGCTTCCGCCAGTTTTTTTTGCATCAATCGCAGATGGGGAGCTTCTCGGTGTTTTTCGGTCAGTTCTTGAATCTCTCCTTGAGACAAGACCGTAAATATTTTCAAATATTTCTCTGCTTCTTGGTCGCCGGTATTGATCCAAAATTGATAAAATTCGTAGGGAGATGTTTTTTCTGGATCCAGCCACACGTTGCCTTTCTCGGTTTTGCCGAATTTGCTTCCGTCCGGTTTGGTTATCAAGGGGCTGGTAAGGGCGTAAGCCTTTCCTTGTAACATCCTGCGTATCAGCTCTGTACCTGTTGTTATATTCCCCCATTGGTCGGAACCTCCCATTTGGAGTTTGCAGCCGTAATTTTCATAAAGATATAAAAAGTCGTAACCTTGTACCAACTGATAACTGAACTCGGTAAAAGACAGCCCTTCGGCTTCTTTGTCGTCGGTACTTTGCATTCTTTTTTTTACGGAATCTTTCGCAATCATATAATTGACGGTAATGTGTTTGCCCACTTTACGGATAAAATCCATAAAACTAAACTTGTGCATCCAGTCATAATTATTCAAAAGCAATGCAGCATTGGGTTTATCGGAATCGAAATCGAGAAATTTTTCAAGTTGTTTTTTGATTCCGGCTTGATTCTTCTTGATCGTTTCAATATCTAACAGGTTACGCTCTTGCGACTTCCCGGAAGGGTCTCCGATCATTCCGGTTGCTCCGCCGATGAGCGCAATGGGTCTGTGTCCGGCTCGCTGAAAATGTTTCAAAAGCATAACACTGACCAGATGTCCTATATGCAGAGAGTCTGCAGTAGGATCAATGCCCACATAAGCCGTAAGCGGTTTTTCTTGAGCAATTATTTTTTCGGTGTCGGGCATGATGTTATGGAGCATGTCTCTCCATTTTATTTCGTCAATGAAGTTCATTTTTTTAAAGGAATGATAGGGTTTGAATAGTTCTCGGTGCAAGTGTTTTTACAAATTGATAAATAACACCTCCTTGGTATTGATTTTCTATATGATAAAGGAAATATGCATAGTATAAAAGTATGATACTCAACACATAAGCATATTTAACAAGAGAGGCAAGCATGGCAAGAATACGAACCGGAGTTTTCTTATTGTGCCTTTTCTTTCCGGTGATTCCCCCCAAATAATGAGCTCCGGACAGAGCAACAACAAAGAGCAAAGCAAAAACATAGTGCGTCATTCCGTTTATGACGGCAATATGTTCGCGAATGTATCGACTGATGACAGTCGATATATATCCGAAAAAAGCAATCCCAATAATAAAAATCAGGGTAGAGAGAGTTTGATAGAGCATTTTTTTACGCAGCCCGATGTAGGCGGCATAGGCAAAAACAATCAATATGGCAATATCAAAAATCAATTGTATGGAAGTCTGCAAAGAAGACATGTTTGATTTAAACTTAAAGAATTAACATGGCATCTCCGTATGTCCCGAATTTGTATTTTTCCTTGACTGCGGTGTCGTAGGCTTTCATCATAGGGCGATATCCTCCGAATGCAACTGCGGTCATCATGGGTAATGATTGCGGCAAGTGAAGGTTCGTAACCATTGCGGTGGGGATTTTGAATTTGTAAGGAGGGTAAATAAACTTACTGGTCCACCCTTTAAAGGGTTTCAATTCTCCGGAAACACTGGTGGCTGTTTCAATGGTTCGCATTACGGTTGTACCTACAGCGCAAATTTTTCGCTCACGGGCTTGTGTTTCGTTTACGATGTTTGCCGTTTGTTCACTGATATAAATTTCTTCGCTGTCCACTTTGTGTTTACTCAAATCTTCAACGCTGATTGCTCGAAAATTTCCCAATCCTACGTGCAAAGTAACAGAGGTGGTTTGGATGCCTTTAATCTCAAATTTTTTCAACAAAATCTTGCTGAAGTGCATCCCTGCGGTCGGAGCGGCAACGGCACCCTCTTTCTCGGCGTATATGGTTTGGTAACGTTCCAAATCTTCGGGTTCTGCTTCTCGTCCTAAAAAGGTTGGAATGGGAGGTTCTCCCATTTTTTTCAACTTGTTTTTTAAATCTTCGGGTTCCCCGTCAAAAAGGAAGCGGATAATTCGTCCGCGTGAAGTGGTATTGTCAATAACTTCGGCAACGAGCGTCTGGTCGTTTTCACCGAAGTATAATTTGTTGCCGATGCGGATTTTTCGTGCCGGATTTACCAAAGTGTCCCACAATTTTTGCCTCCGATTTAACTCGCGCAAAAGTAAAACTTCTATCTTGGCTCCGGTTTTTTCTTTAATTCCTTTTAGTTTTGCGGGAAATACACGCGTATCATTCAGGATAAACAGGTCTTGATCGTCAAAATAATCGATAATGTCTTTGAATAATTTGTGTTCTATTTTCCCGTCTTCTTTATGGAAAACAAGCAAGCGGGATTCGTCTCTGTTTTCTACGGGATATTTGGCGATAAGTTCCTTGGGAAGGTCAAAAGAAAATTGGGATAATTTCATGTTTGTTCTATGTTTGGTAATTGATACAAATAGCGGACAAAGTTATAATAATTTTTCAAATTCTTCAACAGTCATTGCATCTTCGACGGAATAATTTCCGATGCGTGTGCGTCTGAGGCTCGTCAAATACGCTCCGGAGTTCAGGCTTTGCCCCATGTCTCGTACCAAGGCGCGAATGTAAGTACCTTTGCTGCAGTGTATTTTGAGGGTCAAAAAGGGCAAATCCATGTCCAAGATTTCTATGCTGTGAATACATACGGAAGCGGGTTTCAAAGGCAAGGTTTTGCCTTTGCGGGCGGAGAGGTAAGCTCTTTGACCGTTTACTCGCTTGGCGGAATAGTGCGGAGGCATTTGTTCGGACTCCCCTATAAATTTCGGGATCATAGCCTCGATCGCTTCCGGAGTGATATGAGCTGTTTCAAAATGAGCGTCCGGTTCGGTTTCTTTGTCGAAAGAAGGTGTCGTTTTCCCAAACTCTAAGGTCGCTGTATATTCCTTGGATAATCCTTGAAATTTCTCGATTTGCTTGGTCATTTTTCCGGTACAAATCAGCAATAATCCGGAAGCCAAGGGATCAAGCGTACCGGCGTGTCCGACCTTTATTTTCGGAAGGTTCCGTCTGTATTTCAATTGGGTACGTACTTTGTTCACGACATCGAAAGAAGTCCAATCAAGCCCTTTGTCCATCAGCAGAAGCTGTCCTTCCTTAAAATCCGTTTCGGGTGTAATCATTTTCCTCTACTCCTGAAAAAAATGCAAATATAGCAATAAATTTACATATACAGCTTATACCTGCAAAACTCTGTAATAACAGATATATTTTTCATAAATCACTCCGGTTTTACCTTATATCGGAATAAAAAAATGATACTGATATATTTAAACTATCTACGATAATATCCTTATAAATATTTTATAGATAACAGAACTAAAATTTTCTTTTACAATATGATTCTTTTCTGTAATGAATAACACTTATCTTTATTTTAATATAAACATTTATATCTCTTAAATAAATATTTATATTTCATATATATACATTTAGGTATCAATACTCAAACGTTTAGGTTATAAATATAAACGTTTAGGTAGAAGTACCCTAACATTTAGGCTATAAATATAAACATTTAGGTAGAAGTACCTCAACGTTTAGGTTATAGATCTAAACATTTAGGTAGAAGTACCTCAACGTTTAGGTTATAGATCTAAACGTTTAGGTAGAAGCACCTCAACGTTTAGGTTATAAAGCTAAATATTGAGGTAGAAGTACCCCAAGATTTAGATTATAAACCTAAAATTATAGTTCTTTGACCTCAAAAGATAGATATAAGATGAAAACACTTCTATTTTTGAGCAAAACAGATCTGTTATTGAACCCAAAGAAGCGAGACGAGACACAACGACTTCCGAATTTTACCGAAAAAGACCTGTCTGTATTTATTTTTCAGACTTATCGGACAACAAAATATACCAAAAGAAAGGCTTCGGCGTTATATGTTCAAACTATTGAAATATCGAATGAAACAAACCTTACATCCAAAAATTTTATTTTCACTTGCTTGTCTGTTTTGTTTTTTAACGCAGGCAAATGCGCGAGGAATCCCTGACATACAAGAGATTACAATTTTATTCGACAAACTCTATTTTGCCAAAGATGATGCAACGAAAGTGAAAGTGAATCAAGAGTTATTGAAAAAATTTGAACGATTCATTATCTATCAAGATGATTTTTCGGGATTGAAGAAAATCAAAAATTTATCCTTCGTACACTCTCGCGACGAGCGTGTTTGTGTGTTTACCTGGGCAGTACTTCCTGCCGATAATCGATATAAATATTATGGTTTCGTGAGATATTATGACGAAATCTCCGGGGAATATATCATTGAACAATTGATTGATAATCCGAAATATACGATGGATGACCTCCGGCAGGTATTGCCGGCGGAAAAATGGTACGGAGCCTTATATTACGACCTTGCCGAGGAGAGATACAAGGGAGAAAAATATTATGTACTGATGGGCTGGGACGGGAACGATTTATTTACGGATAAAAAAATTATTGAAGCCCTGCACATAGCCGATGATGAATACTTGGAGCTCGGAGAACCGATATTCGAGACTCCCTCCGGCATACAAAACCGAATGATACTGGAATATGGCGAAAATATCGGCGTATTACTGAAATATAACCGAGAAGCTCGGTTGATTGTTTGGGATCATCTCTCTCCTTCGCGCCAAGAACTGAAAGGGAATTATCGGTACTATGGTCCCGATTTTACGCTGGACGCTTTTCAATTTGAAGAAGGAAAATGGAAATATATCGCCGATGTTGAACTAAAATAAACCGCCACAAAGTGGAAAAAGAAAACGAATTATTTGAATTGTATCGATTCACCGCCGATCCGGGTCAAGCACCGCTTCGGGTAGATAAATTTTTAGTGGACAGAATCGAAAATACATCACGCACAAAAATCCAAAAAGCCGCCGAAGCGGGACATTTACTGGTCAACGAAGAAGCCGTAAAATCCAATTACAAAATAAAACCGGGCGACACCATCTCCATCACCACCCGCGAAGAACCCAAACATTTCGCCCCCATTCCGCAGGATATCCCCTTAGATATTGTGTATGAAGACAATACAATGCTCATTGTAAACAAGCCTGCCCCCATGGTTGTCCACCCGGGATTCGGGAACGAACAAGGTACTTTGGTCAATGCCCTGATGTTTTACCTCAAGGATTTACCCCTGTTTCACTGCGGAAAAGTAAAAGCCGGACTCGTACACCGTTTGGATAAAAACACCACCGGGCTGGTAACCATCGCCAAAACAGAAACCGCCTTGATGCACCTGACCAAACAATTTGCCGAAAGAATTCCGCAAAAAACCTATCGAACACTGGTCTGGGGGATTCCCAAAGAACCCGAAGGAACAATTACCGGTCATGTGGGCAGAAACCTGAAAAACAGGAAAGTCATGCACGTCTTTCCGGAAGGAGACCACGGGAAAGAAGCCGTAACCCATTACAAAGTACTCGAAACTTTCGACTATGTCAGTCTCCTTGAATGCCAACCAAAAACCGGACGCACTCATCAAATTCGCGTACATTTAAAGTACTTGGGTCATCCTGTCTTCGGTGATTTTGAATACGGCGGAGATGAAATTCTACGGGGCACAAGATATACCAAATACAAGCAATTTGTACACAACTGCTTCAAACTAATGCCTCATCAAGCTCTGCACGCTTACCAACTGGAACTTCGACACCCCGAAACCGAAGAATGGATCTCATTTCAATGCTCCCCTCCTGAAAATTTTCAACTTTTGCTCGATAAATGGAAACAATATATCTCCGGCAGAAAAGTGTAGAAAATAAAATATTTTTTCATTCAAAAAAAAGCAATACATTTGTTGCCTCATAGGTTCTTGAGCTTAGTGCACTGCGTTATTCTCACGATTAAAGAGTATCTGTACAATTCGTGAACAGTTCCCGGAATCCCGGAATAAGTCAAAAGACCTGCCTGTGAGACATAGATTTTGCAGTCTGCGGTGTAACGGACAGTCGATCAAACAGGGACTTTCTTTGACTTTTCCCAAAACCTCTACACTACAAATATCTGTTTACAAGTCGGATACCCAAAGAATAACCGAGATGAAAAAAAGATGTCCCAAATGCACTGTTTTTTTTGACTGTAACAGCCAAGAGATCGAAAAATGTGCTTGTACAAAAATATCAATTCCCCCAAAAATCCGCAAAGAAATCAGCCGTCAATATACGGATTGTCTATGTCCCGACTGTTTAGCAGAATATCAAACCCAAACAAATACAAATCATTTTAATTTCTGAATCATGAAAAAAAGAATACTACTTACAATTTTTGCTTTTGTTGCTTGCCTCTCAAAGGCTCAAATTTCAGAAATCATTGAATATTACCCCGCTCCCGGTCAATTTATCAATACAGGTTACAGCTGGCCGGAATCTGTTGAAAAAATTAAAGGTCCGGCAGAAAAAGCCGGTTTAATTACCCTGGGATTTTGGGGCGGGTATATCATTGTCGGCTTTGACCAACCGATAGAAAACGACCCCAATAATCCTTACGGAGTTGACTTTACCATATTCGGAAATCCGTTCAAAGGAAGCTCGGAACCCGGCATCGTACAAGTAATGAAAGATGAAAACGGAAACGGAAAACCGGACGACACTTGGTATGAACTTATGGGCAGCGACCATCATTTATCCTCTACAAAATACAATTACGCCATCACTTATACCAATCCTCACGGAAAGTATGAAGTTCCCTGGACAGATAACGAAGGGGAACACGGAGTCGTCAATTGGAAATCAGTATCCGGGTTTCATCCGCAAGAATTCTACCCTTCGCCCGACAGTTTCCCGAATGTTGACCCAGACAGTTGCACGTTCCACGGTACACTTTTGAAAAACAGGACGAGAGTATCAGGCGGATATTGGGCGAATTGGCGGTTTGATTATGGATATGTAGACAACAATTGGATGAATGATGTTTCCCTGAACACTCCCGACAATCCTTATACTTTAACAGAACGAGAAGGCTCCGGCGGAGATGCTTTCGATATTCATTGGGCAATTGATAAAAATGGGAAGCATGTCGATTTAGACAAAATACATTGGGTCAAAATTTACAACGGCATATCTCAAAATGCCGGATGGTTAGGAGAAATTTCAACAGAGGTCAAAGGAATAACGGACGTTGATCCGGATCCAAGTGTGCAAGGAGAAACGCGTTGCATCGTCAGCAACCATCCTCCGCATGTAGGCAGCTATCCTGCTCCGGATCATTTGACATGGCAGCCGGGAAAAGATTTCCAATTTGAAAGTTATATTGTTGACATGGGGCGCAAAATGTACCCGAACGAAGCGGCCAACTACAAAATTCTTTGGGAAAGTAATGATCACGCTGTCGCCACAATTACAAATACGGGATTATTTTCACCCGTAAGCGAGGGAACCGTAATCATAACAGCAACTTACGAAGACGATCCCTCCATTTCTCGTCAATTTGAAATCAAAATAGCAGCCGACAAACCGCCGGTCGTTTCAAATCCCATTCCCGATGTTTCCGTAAAAAACAATAGTTCTCAATATGTAGTTGCCCTCCGAGACGTTTTTGATGACCCCGATGACAAAAATGCAGAGATAAGCAAAGTCGTAAAAAGCAACTCCAACCCAAGCCTCATCTCTACAAAAATAGAGAGCAGAGGGCTGATATTAACCATTCCCGAGAACAAAACAGGCAAAGCCAAAATCACCGTAGAAGCAATTTCTAACGGGCAAACCGCAACTGATGAATTTACGATAAATATAATCGAAGATATTGCCCCCACTGTCACTCAAGCCATCGCCGACACCACCATTCCGGAAGATGCAAACCTACCGATCATTGATTTAGCCCATGTTTTTGATGATGCCGATAACGCTAACTTTTGGATAACAAAAAAAATACAAAGTAACAGCAACGAATCATTACTCACCGCAACAATCACCGGAAATGATTTGCAAATCAACCTGAAACCCGATCAAAACGGAAAAGCAGAAATCATTGTTCAAGCAACTTCCGGCGGAAAAAGCGTTGCAGACACTTTCTCCATTACAGTAACTCCGGTCGATGATGCTCCCATCCTTGCAAATCCCATAGCCGACACATTCCTTCAGCCCAATGCTCCAAATTCAACCATTTCATTATCGGACATATTTGCCGATGTAGATAACGAAGATGCAGATATTACAAAAATAGTGAAAGAAAATACAAATCCCGGTCTTGTAAGCGCGAGTATCTCCGGAGATCATTTGATACTTTCGTTTACTCCCAACACACAGGGTACGGCAAAAATAGTTATAGAAGCTTTTTCCAACGGCAAAGCAATTACTGCCGAATTTATGGTAGTTATAACCGAAGATTTCCCGCCCACTGTCGCTCAAGCCATCGCCGACATTACCGTGTCGGAAGATGAAAGCGTACCCTCCATTGATTTAAGCCATGTTTTTGACGATGCAGACAATGACAATTCTCTGATAACCAAAGAAATACACGAAAATAACAATACGCAATTGCTCACTGCAAACATCTCCGGAAATGAATTGCAAATTGAGCTCAATCCCAATCAAAACGGTCAAGCACAAATCATTGTTCAAGCAAATTCCAACGGAAAAACCGTTGCCGATACTTTCTCCGTCATCGTAAATCCGATCGATGATGTTCCGACCCTTGCCAATCCCATCGCCGACATTACCATAGCGGAAGATGAAAGCGTACCCTCCATTGATTTAAGCCATATCTTCGATGACATAGACAATGACAATTCTTTGATAACCAAAGAAATACACAAAAACAACAATAAGCAACTGCTCACGGCAACAATATCCGGAAATGATTTACAAATTAAGCTCAATCCCAATCAAAACGGTCAAGCACAAATCATTGTTCAGGGAACCTCCGGCGGGAAAACCCTTACGGATACCTTCTCTGTTACCGTAAACCCGGTCGATGATGCTCCGACCCTTGCCAATCCCATCGCCGACATTACCGTGTCGGAAAATGCAAGCATACCTGCCATTGATTTAAGCCATGTTTTTAATGACATAGACAATGTTGATTCTTTGATAACCAAAGAGATACAAAGTAACAGCAACGAAGAGCTGCTTTCTGCAACAATTACAGGTGATGCATTGCAAATAGAACTCAAACCCGATCAAAACGGTCAAGCACAAATCATTGTTCAAGCAAATTCCAACGGACAGACCGTTACCGATACTTTTCAAGTAATCGTTTCTCCCGCCTCCGATATTCAAACTCTATCTGCAAAGGATTTGAAAATTTATCCCAATCCTTCCAACGGAGTTTTCAAAATACAATCGGAACAACCGAGCGACTTCACCGTACGCATATTTGACCAACAAGGCAAATTGATTTATTCTCAAATTCACGGCAAAGGAGAAATCGACCTCAGCAACCGACCTGCAGGAACTTACGTCGTGCAAATTATTCAAGACAAATCCCTAATTATCAAGAAGATAAATATCTTTTAAATATTAAACAATTAAAAACAAACAAATTATGAGAAAATTACAATTACTCTTTGCATTTCTATTCCTTTATGCAAGCGGACTTACCGCACAAAGTACCTGGCTGACACCGGAAGCCGGATATCAAGTTCGAGATCTCGGAACCAAGAGCTTTATAGCTCACGATATTTCCGGAAATAACCTTTTTGTCTTAGACAAAGAAGGGGTATATCATTACGAATTAAGCAGCATGTCCCTGAAAAAAGATTTCGGGAAACCCACAGACGGTTACTCTGCCGAATGGCCGGCTTGGATTACTGCCGACCCTGACAACAAGAAAATTTGGGTAGGATATACTGTAACAGGAAATACTGACGACCGCATTTATTCCGTAGATATAAAGACGGGTACATGGACAAAAATAGCCACCTTCCCTTGTAATTTTGACATGGAAATTGCCAATGGCAATTACTATGTTTCCGGTTTAAATGATCCCTCTTGGTCTGAACCCAATTCCATATATTTATTGGACATCACAGGCGGAGGAGATCACAAAAAACTGATAGAAATTGGAGGAAATTCCACAGGATTAGCCGTTGATAATAAAGGGAATGTATATAACGCAAAATACGATCCCGGAAAAACTACCTACATGTGTAAATGGGAGGCAAGCCGAATTGCAGATGTCATAAACGGCGCCTCGCCCTTTTTAACAAAAAATGAAGCAACCATCCTGACTTCTATTCCCCCGAACGGACCTTACGATTGTGATATAGACGATGCCGGAAACCTTGTTTTTAACTCCAATAGTTCTTCGGGCAATAATTTTGTAGCCATATGGAACGGGACTGCCGGAGAAGACGAAAATTACACCAAAATAGCCACCGGAAGCGATTGGTTAACAATGATAAAAACAACCGGAGACGTAACAACCGGCACGGGAAAAATATGCATGATGGCTTTTAATAAACCCATTGTAGAAATTAAAATTAACACTACCGACCAAGCTCCCACCCTTGCCAACCCGATTGCCGATATTACTGTAACGGAAGATGCAAGCATTGCAACCGTTGATCTAAACAATGTTTTTGACGATGCAGACAATGACAATTCTCTGATAACTAAAGAGATAAAGAAAAACAGCAACGAAGGACTGCTTACGGCAAGCATCACAGGTAATGATTTGCAAATTAAGCTCAAACCCGATCAAAACGGAGAAGCTGAAATCATTGTTTTGGCTACTTCCAACGCAAAAACCATTGTCGACACTTTTACGGTTACCGTAACGCCTGTCGATGATGCTCCCACCCTTGCCAATCCCATCGCCGATATTTCTCTTTCCAAAAATGCAGAAGATTCTGTCATCCTTTTATCAGCAACATTCACCGATATAGATAACGAGGATGCGGACATTACAAAAATATTGAAAGAAAATACCAACTCGGGACTTGTTACGGCAACGATCTCCAAAGACAGTTTGCGACTTTCATTTACACCCGACCTCGAAGGTACTGCCGAAATTACGGTAGAAGCAACATCCAACGGCAAAACCGTAAGCGACACTTTCCTGATAAGCATTGAAAATATTGACTATACACAAGGAACTTTTATTGTGAATGAAGATTGGTTCGGTCATGACCAAGGCTCCGTGAACTTTGTCAATAATGACGGAAAAATAGTTTACAGAGCATACCGGCGAGAAAACCCCGGAATGAAGCTCGGAGTAACGACTCAATTTGCAACCATTTATGGAGATAAAATGTACTTTGTTTCCAAACAAGCACCTCGCCTCGTTATTGCTGATGCCCAAACTTTAAAGAAAATTAAATCCATCGATGAATTTATCCCCAATGAACCGGGCAATAAATCAGACGGCCGCTCATTTATCGGCGTAAATGATACCCTGGGATATATTGCAACTTCAAAAGGCATTTATACTTTCTCCATAAAAAATCTTAAAGTAGGAGAAAAAATCGCACAAACTGATGGAGAAACCGGCAATATGCTGCAAGCAAACGGTCATATTTTTGCTATTCAAAAAAACAAAATACTTATCTTGAAGGAAGACAGTGTCATATCAACCATTGAAGGTGGTAATTACGCCGGGCTGACTCGCACCGTGGACGGCAACGTATGGGTCGGTGGCGGCGACAAATTGATAAAAATCAACCCTTACACTTTGCAAAAAGAAGAAGTTAACTTACCTGCCGAGGCGCATATACCGGCATCATGGTACGCTTGGAATGCCAACAGTTTTACTGCAAGCCCTTATGAGAATGCCATTTACTGGGGGAAAAAATCCGGATGGAGTCCTTCTTCAGAAATTTACAAATACGTCATTGGTAATGAAAGCTCTTTAACCTCTCCATTCATAAGTCTTTCGGGTGATTGGGGTTTATACGGAGCCGGGTTGAGAATTGATCCGATAAGCAAACAAGTTTGTGCAATGGTTGTAGAAAAAGGTTGGGGCAGCCATTCATCAATCAATGAAATTCAAATGTTTGATGCAGAAACCGGCAATCTAAACAAAACAATCCCGCTTCAAGATTATTATTGGTTCCCGGCAATACCCGTATTTACGGATTTCTATGCTCCTGAAGTAAGCCTTTCCGAAACTATGACAGTCGATCTAAATGCTCCGGATACAACAATCAGCCTGCATGATTTTATTACAGATAAAGACAATCCGGATTGTTCAATTGTAACAAATATCGGGTCCGTATCCAATGGGGACTTGATTTCGGCAAGCATCGTAAATGACACATTAACCATCAAATTTACGGAGAACAAATACGGAAGCTCGGACATTGCATTGCAAATCAATTCCAACGGGAAAATTATTTTGCACACCATGCATGTTACAGTCATTAACACTGCCGACCAAGCTCCGACTGTTGCAAACCCGATCGCCGATATTACAGTAGCGGAAGGCGAAAATATTTCTGTCATTGATTTAAGCAATGTTTTTGACGACGAAGACAACGACAACTCA
>PDWI01002490.1_pt1 | contig 27528 bp, 23 predicted proteins | sample 1430891 | NCBI WGS metagenome assembly PDWI01 (sample SAMN01162508, study PRJNA174530) | Oral metagenome, whole genome shotgun sequencing project. | biome: Marine environment; feature: Marine mammal; material: Swab sample of the gingival sulcus; isolation source: swab sample of gingival sulcus... | reverse complement strand
GCTTTTTAGATGATTACACTGCCGCAGTGAATAAAAATTAGGCACATCAAAATCGAAAAAATCTAATTTTGGACTTGCATTTCTTCATGGTATCTACAAAAGCTGCGTTTCCAGCAGTCGATTAAATTTTTCTTTGAAAGCATTATGGGCTTTGTCGTTTTCGATAGTGCTTAACGGCTTTGAGATGCTCTTTGTAGGTATTGCTAAAAGTATGTCCGCCAGTACCATTGGCGACAAAATACAAAGACTTGCCTTTGTCGGGTTGCCCTGCCGCCATCAAAGAGGCCATTCCTGGTGAAGCGATGGGCGTTGGTGGTAATCCTGTCCGCGTGTAAGTATTATAGGGTGTGTCTCGTTTTAAATCACTTTTATAAATTTTTCCTTGATAGCGATTTCCCATGCCGTAAACCACGGTTGGGTCAGTTTGCAAACGCATACCTTTTGCCAATCGGCGATGAAATACCCCAGAAACTTGTTTTCTCTCACTGTCTACGGCGGTTTCTTTTTCGATAATAGACGCCAAAATAAGCAACTCATAAGGAGACTTTAACTGAATAGATTTATCGCGCGCTTGCCAAGCTTTCTGTAAATTTTCTTGCATGAGTTGATAAGACTGTTTCAGTATCTCTAAGTCGTTAACGCGGTTAGAAAACTGATAGGTATCGGGGAAAAATTGCCCTTCGTAAAATGTGCCTTCGACACCAAGCAATTTCATGATGTCTTTATCAGGCACAGATTGTAGCGTTTGTACCACTTTTGGTGATTGTGCCAGTGCTTCTCGAATTTTTTTTAAATTCCAACCCTCTAAAAATTGTACTTTATAGACGATTGTTTTGCCACTGGTCAATAAATTTAAAATTTGCACGGGTGTCATGCCAACAGTAAGTTGATATTCCCCGACTTTGAGTCGATGAGCTAATTGTTCCTTTTTTGCTAAATAACGAAAATAATAGGGACTCAAGTACTGTCTAAAAGGTGATTGCTGTGCCAACTCGATGCGGTGTTGGGGGAATTTTTTGATCAGTTGTCTAATCGTGTCGCCAGACTGAACGGTAAAAACGAGCTCACTATCTACTGTAACAGCCGATGTTTTTAAAAAACGCTGGTAATCAAACGCAATAAAGCCTAGTACCGTCATAAAAATTAGTAAAAGGCTGACAAATAAATAACGAATTTTACGAATTAATAATTTGAACATGGGTGATCCAATTGTTTACGAATGGTTTTTCCTACCGTCATTCTGAAGTTTTTTTTCAGTGCGGGAATTTTGCCAACAGGCGTAATGCCGTTGGTTGCATTGGTTAAGAATAATTCATCAGCATCGAGAATATCGATTGCTGTTAAAGTACAAACTTTGACGTCATAGCCAGCGTTAGGCAAGCTATCCAGTAAATAGGCTCGCATGGTACCTGCGACGCCAGAACCTGTTAAATCAGGGGTGAGAATTTGTTGTCCTTTTACCAAAAAGACATTGCTAATCAGACCCTCAATCAGTTCATCGCGGTAATTAAATAGCAGGCCTTCGTCAAACTGTGCATCTTCTGCCTCACGCCTTGCCATAATATACTCTAGGCGGTTGATATGCTTCATGCCTGCCAGTAGTGGTTGGTGGGATAATCGCGTGTGACAGATACGGACAACTAGTCCTTGGGCGTTTTGTTCGCTGAACTGATAAGGTGCGATACGCCATTGAACCTGACAAGGTTGCTGAGGTTGGCTACGATAACCTCGCAAACCCTTGCCGCGTGAAACCAGAATTTTTACGACAGCGTATTGATGACTGTGTTGCTTGAGTTCTGTTTGCAGCTGTTTGTAGAGTTTATCTTCTTCGGGTTGGCTGATTTCTAGTCTTTGACAACTGTTTTTTAAACGCTGCCAGTGATAACGCCAGTGATGAATATCTGTGCCTACGGCAAGCATGGTTTCAAAAACACCATCACCGTACTGAGTGAGGCTATCGTCAAATTCGTTATGTGTAATGATTTGATAAGACATTTATCCAACCAGCGATGCAAAAATAAATTGTAAAGTAAACCACGTTGCAGGTAGCCATTGCAGTGCAAAATACAAGGCAATCGCCCAACTTAGGAACTGAGTGAGCCAATGTGTTTCTCGCCATAAGTCTTGCCACAATAGCTTTATGCAAATGAGTAAATAAATGCTGATGACAAGGTTTTGCACTACTCTAACCAAAGCCATCATCTTCATTGACAGCATGGCTGTTTGCATGTCGCCAGCAAGTGAGAAAGCATAATTATCTAGAATGACGGTACCTAATAGAGTCAGTATCAGTAAGCCACTCAGAAACCAAGTTTTGCGTTTGTGTCTAAACAAAGTCAAGCTACTTAAAATAAATAGTACACAAGCAGATAATCCCAAAAAGCTAGTAAATCCCAAGTGCATAAACCACTGTGCGATGACCATGATGATAATGGCAATACAGAGAAGGAGACGAACGGTTGATTTATTGCTTTGCATAGGGATAGTTAGGTATTGTTTTTGTTCAAACTAGGTTATTCATCAAATAGAGTGAAGTAGCTTAACTTTTGTTGAGTTTGATTAGTCACAAAAATCGGGTTGTGATTTTATTTGTTCCAGCGTTAAACCTGCCAAGCCCATTTTTTCTAGAGTGCGTCCCGATGAAAAATAGTCTTCATCATTGTAGGCACTGGCAATATGAATACAAGAAGTCACCATGGGGACTTTAATTCCTGACAGTTTTGCCAGTTCGTAGCATGGCACTAACAGATAGGGAACGTCTTCGGTGACGTATCTTGAGCCTGAGGAAGCTGGTGCTTGGTTGATTTTAACATGCGTGGAAGATTCGCGGTTAAAGTCGTAAACGCTTTCGTAATCTGATGAGTACAAAGCGTTCATTGCTTCGAGTTCCGTACGCAAGTTCAGCCCCAAGCTTTCACCAACAGCCAATCGTTCTTTATCCATCACGGCACAGGCATTGGCCGTTGCAGGTGAGCAACAGTCTCTATAGTAGGCAAATTCCCCATTAAAGTTTTCTAGTAAACCCATGTTGAGTACGGTTAGCAATGGATGACCGCCGAAATTAATATTTTCCAAGCCTGCGGTGATTGGGTTGTCTAAGACTTCAATAGGAATGGGCATCAGTTCGGTGATTCGCGAGATGAATTCATCGGTCGCTTTGCGTTTAGGGAAAATTGATAAAGGCAAAAAGTCCTTTAAGCCCATAATAGTAATTGTCGCTTCATCCTCTATACGTGTTGCCCAAGGAATCGAAATGGCATCCACAAAGGTTAAATCTAATTCTGGGCGTTTTTGCTTTGCTAAATGGTTTAAAACCAGGCCACCGTAATTACCTGGCATTAAAATAATTTCTTGCTGTGAACTGAGGTGAGGTAAAAATGCTTCGAACAAAGGCTCTTGAGCAAAGGAAGGGCAAACCATAACCAGCATTTGACTAAATTCGGCAGCTTCTTTTTCACAAGTTGTCGGCGTGATATTTTCCTCAAAACCGCTGAGAATCATTTGGCAATCATGAGCGGTTGCTAAGGCACGAATGCCACCTTTTTTCTTGATGGCTTGCAACTGCGTGTCGAAGGCTTTTAAATCGTAAAGGCAAACATCATAACCTTGTCGACTAAAATGATAAGCAGCGGTTAAACCACCATTGCCCGCACCGATAACTGTAACTTTTTTCATAGGTATAACCGCCCAGCGTTTGAAAGTGTTTAAAAATAATTTAAAAAGATAATCGCCTAAAATAAAAGTAAGTTACTCAAATGGTTGAACCTTTATCATTTGTGATGGCAAAAATTAAAACATAATGAGCAAGTTACAAGATTATTATACTGTACTTTATTTTTTTTGCACGGCATAGCCCTATAGCGAAATAACTTAAAAATTGTTGCGGCGTTATGCCGCTTCGCCGTACTACGGCTAGTGCTTGAGGTCATAACTACAGAGTAAGAATTTTACTCTTGTCTACAAAATGGTTAAAAAGGTACCGTCATTCTGTAAAAATTTTCGTTTGAGCAATAAAAATGCGTTTTTGAATATCTGCGTATAAATTGATTATTATTTCAATGAATTAAATTCATGTCATAAGCATGTCATAAATGTTATCGAGGCACTTAAACATGAAGAACGATCATGCTAAAGTTGCACGCACAATAAATAAATGTTATGTTAAATATGAATTAATATTCTTGGCGTTCCAGCGTCATTCAATTTTTATTAACTTACCCATATGGAATTGAGTCAATATAAGGCTTAACCATAAACACATTCTGTGTTGCGTCAGTTAATAGTATGTATGTATTTATCAATAACAATAATTTAAAGGGTGATAATCATGAGTCTATCAGGGAAGGGCATGTTTTCTTTTCTATTAAAAGAGAACATTGTTGCTAAAAAGAATTTTAATCGTTGGCTAGTGCCACCAGCTTCTATCGCAATTCACATGTGTATCGGTTCTGTTTATGCATGGTCAGTATTTAATCCAGCTTTAACCAAACAATTGGGCATCGTTGCACCTAGTGCTGATGACTGGAGTCTGTCTTCGGTTGTATGGATTTTTTCTGTGGCGATTGTCTTTTTGGGGCTAGCGGCTGCCATTGCAGGGAAATGGTTGGAAAAAGTTGGCCCTAGAATGGTTGGCGTGGTTGCTGCCTTTTGTTGGGGAGGTGGCTTTATCCTTGGGTCGCTTGGTATCAGTATGCATCAGCTATGGCTGGTTTATCTCGGTTATGGCGTGTTGGGTGGCTGTGGACTTGGCTTAGGCTATGTTTCCCCTGTGTCGACGTTGATTCGCTGGTTCCCTGACCGCCGAGGTATGGCAACGGGCATGGCGATTATGGGCTTTGGTGGCGGTGCGATGATTGCCGCACCTTTGATAGGTTATTTACTCAATACCTTTAGCAAAGCACCTGAGTATTTGGGTAGTATGGCGTCGGTGAAGTTAATCACGGAACACGGTCGCCAATTTGCAGAAACAGCTGTTGGCAAACTAGAAGTCGTTGTTGCAACTGCGAAACAGGCGGCTGCTTTACCAAATGGTGGCGAAGCTGGCGTTTATGTTGTCGGTACTGGTGATACAGGTGCGGCGGCAACGTTCTTGACCTTGGGTATTGCTTATTTCATCATTATGACGTTGGCGTCATTTAGTTACCGCGTGCCTGCACAAGGCTGGAAACCTGAGGGCTGGGAACCACCAGAGAAAGACAAATCTAATGAAATGATTACTGAAAATCACGTACACATTGACCAAGCGATTAAAACGCCTCAGTTTTGGCAGCTTTGGATTATGTTGTGTTTTAACGTAACGGCAGGTATCGGGGTTATTGGTGTTGCCAAGACTATGATGTCTGAAATTTTCGGTACCTCTATGCCATTAATTGCGACGGCGGCATTTGCTTCGACTTATGTATTAATGATTTCGGTGTTTAATATGCTGGGGCGTTTTTTCTGGGCATCGACTTCCGATTATATCGGGCGTAAAAACACTTATCATTGTTTCTTTGTTTTAGGTATTCTACTGTACTTATCAATACCGTTTTTTGCCACGGCAGGTAGTTCTGCACCTTCGCTGTTGTATTTAGCAGGGTTTTATATCGCAACGATGATTATCTTTAGTATGTATGGTGGTGGATTTGCGACCATTCCTGCTTATTTAGCCGATATGTTTGGCACCATGCACGTTGGCGGTATTCATGGGCGTTTATTGACTGCGTGGTCAACGGCTGGGGTTTTAGGACCTTTAGTCATTACCTCATTGCGTGAAATCTCTTTGAATAATGCCATAGAGAAGTTGGTCGCAACGGTTAAACCAGAAGTTTTCCTAGAAAAATTTGGTGCCCCCGTGAGTCAATTAAATGAGTTAGTGGAAGCAAAAACAGTCACGGTCAGTAAGCTGATGGAAATCGTTCCTGCTGGTACTATTAACCCAACGTCAGGGCTTTATAATACGACGATGTACTGTATGGCTGCTTTGTTGGTCGTTGCTTTCTTTGCCAACTTGTTTTTGAAGCCAGTAGGAGAGCATCATCACCACAAAAAAGCCAGAGAATCAGGCTTTAGTAATGTTAACGAAGATTAAGATTTTATAATCTGAAATTAATCAAAAAAATCGGGGCTATCTATTTAGAGTAGCTCCGATTTTTTATTGGAAATGCCTTAAATGGTACCGTCATTCTGTGGCTCTCTAGCAATCATATAATCAAGCCATTTCTGAGGAGAGACTTAAGCCACGATATTATCGACAAAGTTTAACTCAATAGATTTGCCGAGATTGGCATTGATTTTGACCAACGCATCTAGAGAAAATTTATGTAATTTCCCTGTTAATAGGTCATTGATGCGTGGTTGAGAGACTTTACAGTGTTTGGCTGCTTGAGTTTGTGTCCAGCCATTTTCTTTGATGGTTTTTTCGATGTTAACCATGATATCACTGCGCATTTTTAATGTAGCCCGTTCAACGGGGTCTTCACAAAGTGCATCCCAGACATTTTGATAGGTTTTAGTCGTCATTTTTTGCTCCATTTTTAATAATTGTTTGTAGCGTTTTCTGGCTAGGTCAATGTCTTGTTTACTCGTCTTTTGAGTTTTTTTCGTAAAAGCGTGTAATACATAAACAAAGGTGCCTATTTTGGCAGTATAGACAACTCGGTAAATACCATCTTTATCTTTTAAGCGTATTTCATTAACACCAGCTCCGACTGTCAGCATTGTCTTAAAATCTTTTGGCATTCGCCCCAGCTGGACAAGGTGCAATTGATAACCTGCATCTTGAATAACATGATTTGGGAAGGCTTTCAAATCGCTTAGTGACGAGCCTAAAAATTTTAATTCTTTCACAAGTGAGTAAATTATATTGTTGTTAATATAATTATATCACTGCTGATATAAACAACAAGCCCCGAAAATTAAATACAATTTTCGGGGCTTTTTATTTGGTTTTTAATCAAAAATTCATCGCATGATGCTTGATTGATTATTCGCCGTAAACATCAAAGTTAAAGTACTGGTCATTAATTTTTTTGTAAACGCCATTTTCGCGAATTGCTTTAATTGCCGCGTTAAATTCTGATTTCAGTTTTTTTGAATTTTTGCGGATACCGATAGCAACGCCTTCGCCGTAGTATTTTTCATCCGTTAATAGCGGGCCAAAGAACTCAAAGTTTTTGCCTTCTTTATCTAAAAAGCCACGCTGAATAACCAAAACAGAAGCGACACCTGCATCTAAACGTCCTGAAAGCAACTCAAGGAAAACTTCGTCATTACTACCATAGCGTTTAATTTCGGCAACATCTGAGAATAAGGCAGTCATGTGCTTATCAAATGTTGATGAACTTTGAACGCCAATTAATTTGTCTTTTAAGCCTTCTTTGCTAAAAGTAATGTTAGAGCCTTTTTGGCGAACTGCTCTTGCAGGAACACGGTAGTAACGGTCAGTGAAGTCGATGCTTTTTCTACGTTGCTCTGTTGCACTCATAGAGGCGATAATTGCATCGATTTTTCTGCCTTTTAGTGCAGGAATAAGGCCTTCCCATTCAAGTTTGATGAGCTCGCATTTGCGTTTCATTTCAGCACACAATGCGTTGGCAATATCAATATCGAAGCCGACCACTTCGCCTTTCGTATTTACTTGAGAAAATGGCGGATAAGCACCTTCAATACCAATTTTTAGTGTTTTCTCCGCCAGTGCAAAACTGCTGCTCAGTGTTAGTGCAGTTGCTAGTATTACTTTATTAATTTTTTTCATGTTTTCTTCCTTTGTTAGTGATGATTGTCTTTTTTGTTAATATATCGTCAAGTCACATTATATTCAAATAAACGTCCGAAACTCAAGTATACAATAACTATAGCGAAATAACTTAACAATTGTTACGGCGTTATGCCGTCTCGCCGTACGACGGGTACTGTCTTCGACGGCAAGCCTTGTACCAATGATTAATTTATTCCGCTATATGATAAAACCCTAGGTTTTACAGGGCCTTTAGCAAGCCTTTTGCCTTATTTCGGGTCTCTTTGAGTTCGTGTTTGGCGATGGAGTCGTAGACAACCCCTGCACCAGCTCTAAACTCTACAGTGTCGTCATAACAGGCAAACGTGCGGATTAAAATATTGCTGTCCATGTCGCCATTGTGATTAACATAGCCCAACGAACCTGTATAAGCACCGCGATAAGTCTGTTCCAGTTCGTGAATAATTTCCATACAACGAACTTTTGGGCAACCGGTAATCGTGCCGCCCGGGAAAACCGCTCGAATGACGTCTGCTGGAGAAACTTCAGGGCGAGCTTTGCCAATAACATTACTGACAATATGATGTACGTGGGCATAAGACTCAATCACCATCAGCTCATCAACTTGTACTGTGCCAGCTTGGCAAATGCGTCCGATATCATTGCGTTCTAAATCAATGAGCATAACGTGCTCGGCACGTTCTTTAAAATGTCCAATGAGTTCAGAAGACAACGCGTCGTCTTTGTCTTTTTCTTCGTGACGAGGACGCGTGCCAGCAATTGGACGCGTTTCGATTTTTCCATTTCGCAACGATACTAAGCGTTCAGGAGAAGAAGACAAAATACTGACTTTGGTACCGTCATTCTGTAAATGACAGCTGGCGGCAAAAGGTGCAGGATTTGCCTTGCGTAAATTATCGTACAAGTGACTGGCTTCAGAAGTTGGCAAGTCAAATGACCAACCTCGCGACAAATTGACCTGAAAAACATCACCGTCGATAATGTACTGACGAGATTTTTCCACACCGTCAGTAAAGCGGCTTTCCTCATCTTCTCGCACGCTAACGTCTAAGTGGCCTTCTTGTTTTGCTGGCGTTATTTTATCTAGGAAGGCTTGCATGGTTTCAATGCCATTAGGCTCAGATAAATCGGTAACAAAATGGGTTTTGTTTTCTACTTTGTCAACGACAATTGCCGCTCCGCATTTTGCCGCATAGGCGACTGGATACGGTGGATTGGTTAGATTGAGTTTAGGCTCAATTTGTTGAGCGAGCTCATAGGAGAAAAAGACAAACCAGCCACCGCGAAAAGGAATATCGCTGGGTATTTGTTTGTCTTCATCCGTTTGATACTGTTTCCACTGCTCATCAAAACGACTTAAAAAATCAGCGTCTTTCAAATTGTCCAAAGTCAGCGTCATTTGCGGACGATAAAATAAAATGTCGTATCGACCAATTTTGTCATTTTCCGCAACGGACTCTAATAAAAAAGGGAAATCGTCAGGGAATTGACGGTGTAATTGGTAAACTTCGATGGCTTTATTTAAAATTTTATGCGACATAATTACCCCAGAGCAGTGTGTGGCAAAGATAACCAAAAGAAGGTCATTTTTAGCTTGTAAATGAATAAAGGGAAAAGCTTAATTATTAGTAATACTGACATAATTAATCCCCAAAACTTGACCATGTCGGCTGTTTCCCGAAAGAACATTCTACAAGAGATGAATAAGTAAATCAGTGTGACTGACAGGAATAAAGCACGACTGAGCAGCGTAAATGGCGGATGAACGAATGGGGTAACCCATAAGAATGCAATAAAGGGCGTAATAACCAACAACGTCTGGGCTAATGTTTTCTTTTCTAGAGCCAGTGTCATGAATGAAGCGATATAGACGAACATCACAATAGAAAAATAAAAATACCCTGAGATGCCATACGGACTCAGGGGTGATAAAACATAGAGTGATACGGCAGTTAACCCTATCACTCGAAAAATCGTATTGCTATAGCAAGGCGTATTTTCTGTCCCTGACATCACTACTCTGCAACATATTTTTTCAGCAACAGTGAACCATTAGTTCCGCCAAACCCAAAGGAATTGGATAAGGCATAGTTAATTTCAAAGGATTTTGCCGCGTTAGGAATTAAATCCATTTCAGCAAATTCAGGTTCAGGATTGTCCAAGTTAATCGTTGGTGGGGCAATATCATTTTTAACTGCCAGAGCAGTGAAAATCGCCTCGATAGCACCAGCAGCACCTAAAGCGTGACCTGTCATCGACTTGGTCGAGCTCATTTTGACTTTGTCGAATTGTCCGTCTAGTAAGCGTTTGACTGCGGTGAATTCAGCTCTATCCCCAAGTGGTGTTGACGTACCGTGTGCATTGATATAATCAATTTTGTTCGCATCAATACCAGCATCTGCCATCGCATTTTTCATCGCTCGGTAAGCACCGTCACCGTCAGCAGGTGGCGTTGTGATGTGGTAAGCGTCACTGCTCATACCAAAGCCAACAACTTCTGCATAAATATTCGCACCGCGTGCTTTGGCGGCTTCTAATTCTTCTAAAACGACAATGCCAGCGGCATCAGATAAAACAAACCCATCGCGGTCTTTGTCCCACGGGCGACTCGCACCAACAGGGTCATCATTGTTTGTCGATAGTGCTTTGGCGGCGGCAAAACCTGCGATGCCCATTGCACAAGAGGACATTTCTGTACCACCTGCAACCATAACATCGGCATCACCGTACTGAATCATTCTAGCCGCTTGTCCGATACTGTGAGTACCCGAAGTACAAGCCGTTACTGTGGCAAGGCTTGGACCTTTGATACCGAAATGCATAGAAACGTGACCAGCTGCCATGTTGACAATACTACGCGGCACGTAAAACGGGGTAACGCGTCTCGCACCACGCTCTAAAAAAGTTTTGTGTCCTTCGGTAATACCTGGTAATCCACCAATGCCAGCACCGATAATGACGCCTGTGCGTTCTGTGTTGCTTTCATCAATGGTGATACCCGAGTCGCGAATTGCCTCATCTGAAGCAACGAGTGCATACTGAATAAACGGGTCAATTTTGCGGGCTTCTTTGGGGTCTATGACGCCATCAGTTGTAAAGTCTTTGACTTCACCACAAAATCGTACAGGCAGTTCACTCGCGTCATAAGCAGCAATATTTGCAATACCACTTTTTCCTGCTAATAAGCTTTCCCACGTTTTTTGGACATCATTGGCAAGCGGTGTCACCGCACCCATACCCGTAATAACAACACGTTTTTTCATGTATTACCTCAAAATCTCTAAAATCTTTTTGATTATATAGTGCAGTGGATTTGCTCACTGCTACGATATCTTTTTGCTAAAGAAAAAGCAGACTAGAAAACTAGCCTGCTTTTAGGTTGTTTAAAGCGTAATAGATTAATCGCTAAAATTAACCAATGCTAGCTTCGATTTGGTCGATAGCAGACTGAACAGAAGTGATTTTTTCTGCTTGCTCATCTTCGATAGTGATGTCAAACTCAGTCTCTAAGTCCATTACCAATTCAACTAAATCCAATGAATCTGCACCTAAGTCATCGATAAAGTGTGATTCATTTTTAATCTCACCTTCATCAACACTTAAACGTTCTGCGATAACTTTTTTGACGCGTTCTTCGATGTTACTCATTTGTGTTTTCCTCAATTTTTGTATAAATATAAAAAGCTAATTTTTCTTATTGTAAAGAAACTCGGGCTATTTTGCCATGTTTTTTACTCACTGTCACTAGCAATTACTGCATAAATGGGGCGTGATGCGTAAAAAACAAGCTTAGACGAATTGTGATTGATAAAAATTTGTAGACTGAACAAAAACAAATGGGCAAAGCGTTACGCCCACTTGCTTTTGTTTGATTATAGTACCGTCATTCTGGCGGACTGTAATCGCTACTCGTTTTATCAATTCATGTACATGCCACCATTGACATGTAAAGTTTCCCCTGTAATGTAGCCTGCTTCAGGAGACGCTAAGAATTTGACCGCATGAGCAATATCTTCGGCTTCGCCAAGTTTTGCTGCTGGGATATTTTGTGACAAAGCCTTTTTCTGCTCTTCTGGCAAGGCATCTGTCATATCGGTGCGAATAAATCCTGGAGCAATGGTATTCACCGTAATGCCGCGAGAAGCAACTTCTCTTGCCAATGATTTGCTAAAACCGATAATACCTGCCTTGGCAGCACTGTAGTTGGCTTGTCCAGGGTTGCCTGAAACGCCGACGACTGAGGCGATGTTGACGATACGTCCAAATTTTTGTTTCATCATGGGGCGAAGAACCGCTTTTGACAAGCGATAGACGGAAGTTAAGTTGGTATTAATTACCGCATCCCAATCGTCGTCTTTCATACGCATTAATAAATTATCGCGTGTAATGCCTGCATTGTTTACCAATACGCTAATGCCACCAAATTCATCGGCGATTTGTTTTAAACACGCTTCGATAGAGTCCGCCTCAGAAACGTTTAGAACCATGCCTTTGCCTTTTGCACCAGCTGCCTCGATAGCGGCAGTGATACTGTCTGCCCCCTTTTGTGAAGTTGCTGTACCGATAAGCGTTGCACCTGTTTTTGCCATAACTTGCAAAATAGATGCACCAATGCCACGACTTGCACCCGTGATGAGTACAATTTTATCTGTCATATTGCCCATATTTTCCTCTTGTTTATTAAATTGTTTATCAAATTGAAAGTCTGTTAAAACTCTCTAAAAAAATCCGCATCGTCACCGCGAGCGATAGCGTGGCGGTCTCCTGCTACTTTGCAGGGTAGTTGGGGATTGCCACGTCGCTATCGCTCCTCGCAAAGACGCCGAATAATATAGGAAGCTCAATCAATTCCTGCTACGGTGCGACACCATCTCGCCGTATTCTTATACGGCAAGACAGCGTAACGCTGTATCAAGTATTAAGCTATTTCCCCATGGTTTTGTAAAAACGCAATGACATCGTCTAAGCTTGCTGTATCAAACAGTGGCTTCGCTGTCATGGTTTTTTCGATGCGTTTATTTAATCCTGCCAGTACTTTGCCAGGTCCAACTTCTATAACGGTATCAACGCCCTGTCCTGCAAAGTATTGAATGGTCTCTACCCAGCGTACTGGCTTCACTAATTGCTCAGTCAAAACGCTGACAATCTCGCCAGTGTTTGTGTGAGCGGCAACATCGCTGTTGTGAATGACTGGTGCATTGGCTGGTGACCACTGAGCCATCATAAATGCTTCTTTCATTTCATCGGCGGCAGGTTGCATCAGCGGACAATGTGAAGGCACAGACACTGGTAGAACTAAAGCACGTTTAGCGCCTGCAGCTTTTAACGCTTCACAAGCCAATTCAACACCAGCTTTGTGTCCAGCAATGACGACTTGCCCCGGTGCATTATCATTTGCTGCCCAAACTTTGGCTGTATCGGTAGAAACTTCGGCACAGTGCTGACGAACGGTTTCTGTATCTAAACCTAAAATAGCTGCCATTGCCCCAACGCCTTCAGGAACAGCAGATTGCATAGATTCAGCACGCTTTCTCGCTAAGCGAATGGCTTCAGCAAAAGCCAATTGTCCCGAGGCAACTAAGGCGGTGTATTCGCCTAAGCTGTGTCCAGCAAAGTAACTTGGTGTCAGGTCGGTTTGCTCTTGAAAAGCACGCCAACAAGCAACACCAGCGGCCAGCATGGCAGGTTGTGTGTTGACGGTTTGATTTAATGTTTGTACAGGGCCATTCGCTGTGATATCCCACAAATCAAAACCCAAAGCTTCGCTTGCTTCAGCATAGACATCGCGGACAACGGAAGATTTTTCATACAAATCAGCGACCATGCCAACGGATTGAGAGCCTTGTCCAGGAAAGACGATGGCAATATTTTTAGTTTTTTCTGTCATAAAGATTATTCCCAAAATACTTTGATTTCGTTTGTTTAATGTTAATTATACCAATCCCCAAAGGATATAAACGCCCACAGCTGCAACCCAAGCACCAATCACACGCAATACAATGTCACCGCGTGGAATGTATTTTGAAACAACGCCAATTAAAACCCCGGCGATATGCAAACCAGCCGTTGATAAAATAAAGCCTAGTGCGTATAGGGCTGGTTGGACAACCGTTGGCATTTCAGCACCGTGAGCATAACCGTGAAACATTCCGAAGAACCCAACAAAAATCATTGCAATCAACGTTGGTACTTTTCTCGCCAAGGCAATCGTCACACCAAGTATTAACACGGATAAAGCAATACCGAGTTCAACTGCTGGGAAAGGTACGTCGTACATGCCTAAAATGCCACCAAAGAGCATGAAAGTTAAGAAAGTGCCTGGTACAGTCCAAACGGCTTTGCCACCAATTTGAACACTTAAAATACCCACAGCCACCATCGCTAATAAGTGATCGGGACCAAATACGGGGTGTGCTAAACCATTGATTAAACCACCGCCAGAAACCCCGTGGGCATTGGCGTTAAAAAAAACTAAAGAACCGATAAGTGTTGCTAGAAACTTCATGTTAAATTACCTAAATAAAAGACTAAATACAATGCTTCGTCTACTGTAAGTTCGTGATACAAACATTAAGAGCAAACGAAAATGTCATCATAGCGACTAAGCGAACTGACTGCAAGAGGCACCAAATAAAAAGTATTCTTGTTTATGGTAGAATGACGGTTTATATTTTAACCTAAGTATATTGTTTGTGCGTAGCGCCCTCTCCCTCTGAAAGAGGGCTGGGGTGAGGGTAAAATGGTAGGGAATAGCTAAGTTTCAGGGTATGCAAGATATCAATATGAGCGTATTTAAGATTGTTTTATTCAACGCGTTTATTTTTCCTCCAGCCAATTGCCCCTCACCCTAACCCTCTCCCCACAGGGGCGAGGGAATAGTTCATTGTGACTTTTAATTTATTGGGAGTTTGTAGCATAAATATGTTTCCAAAAATAGGTGTAAATACCTATGCTTTAAAAAGAAAAGAATTGATTTTTTTAGAATGATTTTCAAATGAACAATCGGGTAGTGTTTTATCGTGTAGATTGTTCAACCTGTCTATGAGGACCGTTATGTCAACAAAAAAGCCGCTGATTATTTTTTGGTTTCGCCGTGATTTACGTCTTGGCGATAATCATGGTTTGGCAGAGGCCTTAAAAGCTGCCAAGGCTCGTCAATTTTCCGTGTTGCCCATTTTTATTTTCGATAAAACTATTTTAAAAAACTTACCTAAAAATGATGCTCGAGTGAGTTTTATTGCCGATTGCCTCCAGCAAATGCAGGCAGAATTGGCCGAAGAAAATAAAGCCTTCCAAGTTTTCCATGGAGAACCTCAAGCCATTTTTGAGCAATTGATAGAGCAACACGATATTCGAGCGGTATTTTGCAATCACGATTATGAGCCTCAGGCGATGCAACGCGATTTGGCTGTCAAAGCGATGCTAAATGAACGTGGTGTTGCGTTTCGCCATTTTGCCGACCAAGTCATTTTTGAAAAAGACCAAGTCTTAAAAAATGATGGCAAGCCGTACACGGTGTTCACGCCGTACAAAAAACGTTGGTTGCAAAAATTTTCAGCTGAAAATGATACCTTTGCTTATGGGACGGACTGGTCAACTTTTGCAACACGAGATGATTATCCAGCGATAATTTTGTCTTTGTCAGACATTGGCTTTACTCGTTCATCCATCAACGTTCAGCCCTATGATTTTGGTGGATTGAATAACTATCAAATCGAGAGAGATTATCCGGCATGCAATGCAACCTCTCACTTATCGGTACATTTGCGATTTGGCACGATAAGTGTTCGCCAAGCGATGAAAAAGGCTTTGTCGGTCAATGATACATTGGTTTCCGAGTTGATTTGGCGTGAGTTTTTTATGCAGATTTTATGGCATTTTCCGCATGTGGTGAAACAAAGCTTCCGACCTGCCTATGACAACATTCAGTGGCGGAATAACGACAAAGAATTTCAAGCGTGGTGTGAGGGAAAAACTGGTTATCCTTTGGTCGATGCAGGTATGCGAGAGCTGAACCAAACGGGTTATATGCACAACCGAGTACGGATGGTTGTTGCCAGCTTTTTGTGTAAGCATTTATTAATTGATTGGCGTTGGGGTGAGGCTTATTTTGCTGAAAAATTATTAGATTTTGAATTGTCTGCCAATAATGGCAACTGGCAATGGGCGGCTGGCAGTGGTTGCGATGCGGCACCCTATTTCCGCATTTTTAATCCTGCGACCCAAGCCAAGAAATTTGACGCGGAAAATATTTATATTCAGCGCTATGTTCCCGAATTTAACACCTCCAATTATCCAGAGCCAATTGTCGAACACAAAATGGCAAGAGAACGTTGCCTGTTGGCTTATAGTCAAGCAGTGCTAAAAAGTAAAATAAAAGAGTAGAACTAAAAATACTTGTATTGCAATGGAAAATTATTAGTTTAATAATTTTACGTTATAGCTTGTGTAAATACAAGGATGGATGCCGTGATAGTGATATTGGGCTTTTATCAACTTGTGATTGATTCCGTTATTCGATAATTTTATTGATTTTTTTGAGTTTTTTTGGGCTTACATGAGGAAATTTAGGGGAATAGTCAGTATAATGATTATTCCCCCTCTTTTTGTTGATAATAGGGAGGTAGGGATTTTTTAAGCCATCCATGTTTTGTAGTTAGTTTAGTTAAAAGTGAGGAATATATTATGTCAGTGATTAGTAATTTAGGTTCTGCCAAGCAGGTAGTGCTTCCGGTAAATTCAAAAGATATTAAATCAACGATAAGAGTTGGCAATGATTTGGTTGTTGAACTTCAGAATGGTCAGCAAGTTAAAATTCAGGGCTTTTTTGAGCAGCCACGTGATTTGTTATTAAATCCAAATGCAGGCCAAAATATTTCATTGCTTGAGATTAATGAAGCTGGACAGATGGTTGGTTCTAAAGTCCTATCATCGTCAGAAGTGTCTGGCCTATTAGGAGATTTTGTGAGTGCTTTGAGCTCTCAATCGACGGATGCTTTGTTGTTTAGTGGTGCTGGTTCGGTTGCTGCTGCATCTAGTGGACTGTCTACTGTTGTTTTAGCTGGTTTAGGTACTACTGTCGGTCTTGCAGCCATTGCGGGTGCTGTTTCTGAGTATAAATCAGATGATAAATCTGATGGTAAATCAGACGGTAAATCAGACGGTAAATCAGACGGTAAATCAGACGGTAAATCAGATGGTAAATCAGATGGTAAATCAGATGGTAAATCAGATGGTAAGTCAGATGGTAAGTCAGATGGTAAGTCAGATGGTAAGTCAGATGGTGGTAAGACTGATAGTAATGTTGTTATAGAAACTAAAAAAGACGGTTCTACCGTTACAACTAAAAAAGAAGACACTAATGGTGACGGTAAGACCGATACCGTGACAGTCACGGAGAAAAATCCAGAAGGTAAAGTCACTAAAGTTACTGAAACTGTAGATGCTAATGGTGATGGTAATCCTGAGTCTGAAACGGTAATAGAAACTAATGCAGATGGTTCTGCGACAGTTACTGAGAAAAAAGACACTAATGGTGACGGTTTACTTGATACTGTAATAGTCACTGAAAAAGACAAAAATGGTGATACGGTCAAGGAAACACAAACTGTTGACAAGGATGGGGATGGTGTGTTTGAGTCTAAATCGGTAACGGTGACTAACCTAGACGCTTCTACGACTACAACTAAGAAAGAAGATACCGATAATAATGGAAAATTTGACACGATAACTGTTATTGACAAAGACAAAAATGGCAATTTCGTCAAGGAAACACAAACTGTTGATAAGAACGGAGATGGTGTGTTTGATTCTAAGTCAGTAGTGGTAACGAATCCAGATGGTTCTACAACAAGGACTAGGAAAGAAGATACTGATGATAATGGTACATTAGACACCGTAACTGTCACTGACAAAGATAAAGATGGCGAGGTAGTCAAAAAAACGACAACCGTTGATAAGAATGGCGATGGTACGTTTGATTCTAAGTCAGTAATGGTAACGAATCCAGATGGTTCTACAACAAGGACTAGGAAAGAAGATACTGATGATAATGGTATATTAGACACCGTAACTGTCACTGACAAAGATAAAGATGGCGAGGTAGTCAAAGAAACGACAACCGTTGATAAGAATGGCGATGGTACGTTTGATTCTAAGTCAGTAATGGTAACGAATCCAGATGGTTCTACAACAAGGACTAGGAAGGAAGATACTGATGATAACGGTATATTAGATACCGTAACTGTCACTGACAAAGATAAAGATGGTAATCTTGTCAAGAAGACAGTAACTGTCGATAAGAATGGTGATGGCAACCCTGAATATACTGAAACTACTGAATATGGCCATAATGAATATGGTTCTTTTCAAAAGTCTATAACAGTAATAGAAGACCCTGATGATAACGGTATATTAAACACCGTAACTGTCACTGACAAAGACAAAGATGGTAATGTTATCAAGGAGACAGTAAATGTTGATAAGAATGGCGATGGTACGTTTGATTCTAAGTCAGTAATGGTAATTAATCCAGATGGTTCTACAACAAAAACTAAGAAAGAAGATACTGATGATAGCGGTGTATTAGACATCGTAGTTGTCACTGACAAAGATAAAGATGGTAATCTTGTCAAGAAGACAGTAACTTTCGATAAGAATGGTGATGGCAACCCTGAATATACCGAAACTACTGAATATGATCATAATGAATATGGTTCTTTTCAAAAGTTTGTAAAAATAATAGAAGACTCTGATGATGACGGAAGACCAAATAGAATAGATGAATATACATATCATCCCCTTTCCTTCTTCCCATACCGTTCAACGGAAATTAGTAAACAAGATACTAATGGTGATGGCATTTTGGATACTAAAGTAGTAAGTAGGGTAGATGTCGAAGGTGAACTGACCCAAATAACTACCACTGTAGATAAAGATGCTGACGGCAATCCAGAGGAAGTATGTGAATTGGTGGTGGGTGATAGGTATGACGTATGGACAGCAACAATCAAAGTTGATAAAAATGACGACGGTAAATTTGACCAAATTGATAGAGTTGAGTACAACAAAGCGCGACTTGTCAAAGAAATAAAAGATAATAATGTTGATGGTGTGGCTGACGAAATTAATCTGTTTGAATACGACGATGAAGGACAGCTTGTCAAAGAAATAAAAGACAATGATGGTGATGGGAATACAGACCAAATAAACACCATTATTTATGGTAGTCAAGGGGCAAGAGATTTCCTATACCAAGATGATGTTGCCGACGGTTTAGATGGTAATGCCGATCAGGTCTATGTTTATCAAGATGCTGCCTTGAAGGCCGATCATACTGAAGGCATGCAAGAACTTTGGATAACTAATCTGTATGCTATGGATACTAATGTTACAATATCTGATGAGGTCTTAGCAAAAGTTGCAAATGCTGAAAATAGTAATAAAATTACGGTTCATCAAGTTGACGATACAGTAGATCATGCAGTTATCTTAGATGGTGACAGTTTTGTTAAAACTGCAGAAACAGAAAATGTTGATGGTCGAGACTATGTCAAATACAGTGATGGTGCTGGGCATGCTGTGGTTATCGATCCAGATATTTCTGTAACAATCGTTTAATAACGACAGCAAAGTAAATAAAGGCCCTAAATGCATTTTTAGGGTCTTCTTTTTTACGTAAAAGAAAAATATATTAACCAATAGTCAAGCCACATGATGATAACTATAGTAACGATTAACTGTTTGTCATTAATAAGCATTGGACAAGACTAGATAATTCCTCTATCCTTTCACGCTATGTGTAGCAAAATCGCCTGACTTTTGCTGCGGCGTTATGCCGTGATTTTCACTATAGCAATTATCCTACGACAACAAAAATAAAAAATTAATCATGAACACCGAAGAATATATTGACATTGAACAGCCCATCGTTGATTTACAAGAAAAAATTAATGAACTAAGAAAGCTATCTAACAACTCTGATATTGATATTGGCGATGAAATGGTTCGTTTGGAAAACAAATCAAGAGCCTTGACCAAAGAAATTTTTTCTAAGTTGACACCTTGGCAAACGGCAAAATTAGCCCGTCACCCAATGCGTCCTTACACTTTCGACTACATCAAAAGTGTTTTTACTGATTTCCAAGAATTACATGGCGATCGTGCTTATGCCGATGATAAAGCCATTGTCGGCGGTTTGGCAAAATTAGACGGACAACCTGTTATGGTCATTGGTCACCACAAAGGTCGCAGCACTAAAGAAAAAGTTTACAGCAACTTTGGTATGCCGCGTCCTGAAGGTTACCGCAAGGCCAAACGCCTAATGCACTTGGCGGAAAAATTTGGTTTGCCAATTTTTACTTTCATCGATACGCCGGGTGCTTATCCAGGTATCGGTGCAGAAGAGCGTGGACAAAGTGAGGCCATTGCCAGAAATCTTTACGATATGACGACACTAGAAGTGCCAGTCATCTGTACTGTTATTGGCGAAGGTGGCTCAGGCGGTGCTTTGGCGATTGGTGTAGGTGATCGCGTTTATATGTTAGAGCATTCTATTTATTCGGTGATTTCTCCAGAGGGTTGTGCGTCTATTTTGTGGCGTAGTGCAGAGCATGCAGAAGATGCTGCTGATGCGATGAATATTACCGCGGATAAGTTGCTGGATTTAGGATTAATCAACGGAATTATTCAAGAGCCTTTGGGTGGTGCGCATCGCGATGTCGAAAAAATGTCAGAGACAATGAAATCTCAGTTGAAATCTGCGTTGGCAGAAATTGCTGAGCTAGATACGGCGACGATGCTGGATCAGCGTTACAATCGTCTGCGTAATTTTGGTTTTTTTGACGAATAAATTGCCGACTCACTCTATTTCGACATTAAATGCTGGCAATAAATACTGACAGTGCTGATGTTGAATTAATTTAGGTGAATTGTGACTGAAAACAGTTATCACAAGCTCTATCGAATTTGTGCGGATAATTTAAAACCATTTATCGACGAGAACAAAACGTTTCTCGTCGGTTTTAGTGGCGGTAGAGACTCTCACGTTTTGTTGGATATCATGGTGCGATTGAAAAATGCCCATTTGGTACCGTCATTCTCTGTCATTCACGTTCATCATGGGCTCAGCTCAAATGCCGATAGTTGGGTTGAGCATTGCCAATCCATTTGTCGAGCTTATGGCGTTTCACTCTGTGTGGAATGGGTGAAAACTTCACCGCAAGTGGGAGAAAGCGTTGAGGCATTCGCACGTGATGCCCGCTATCAGCTAATCGAAAAACACATGGGTTATGCCAATCAAGTGTTTTTATCGGCACATCATCAGCGTGACCAAGCGGAAACTTTTTTACTACAGCTTATGCGAGGCGCAGGGCTTGATGGTTTGCGTGCTATGCCCAAAAGCAAACCTTATGGCATGGGAGATTACCTCAGACCGTTGTTAGATGTGCCTTATCAAGAGATTGTGGACTATGCAGAGCAACAGCAATTAAAGTTTATCAACGATGAGAGTAATGACGATATCCGCTTTAATCGCAATTACATTCGCCATGAAGTCTTGCCTATGCTTGAAAAACGCTTTCCTTCTGCACAGCGGTCGATTGCCCAATCTAGTCAGTGGTTGGCAGAAGTTGATGAGCAAGCAGTGCCAGAGAAGTTGCTCATTAAAAACTTGCAAACATTGAGTGATAGTGAAAAAAAACAGCAAATTCGTGCTTTCGTTAAAAAGAAAATCAAATTCCCACTTTCAAAAACACAAACACAAATTATTTTAGATAATCATCTAATGGCGGCAGCTGATAGACACCCTGAGCTAGCCGTTGGCAGAGAAAAAAATTATCTTATTCGCCGTCACCAAGGTGAGATTGTCGTGACAAAAAAATTGCCTGATGAGTTTGTGGAAATTCATTCGCCGTTAGGTTTTTGTAAAAATCCTGGCTTATTGACTTTTAAGAAAGCATTAGTTTTTTCGCCCGTTTTTACGCTTGATTGGCAATTGGGCGAGGGGTTGCTGTTGCCAGAAAACACACAGTTGCAATGGAAAAAATTGGACAAGCAAGACTATTTTCAGCCTCACGATAGAAACCATCGTCAACGCATTAAAAAATTACTCCATGAAAAGCAAATTCCCGTTTGGCTGCGCCATTTAGTATTAGGTATTTACTGGCAAGATGAGTTAATTGCTATTCCTGGTATTGGCGTGGCAAAATCTCACTATAAAAAAAGTCATCAAGCCGCTATGCCGATGTGGCAAGTTCAAGCAAATTTTGTTAAACTATAGCCCCTGTAATCCATCACATATTTCAGGGCAGAATCAGCTTTTATGACAAAATATATCTTTATCACAGGTGGTGTCGTTTCTTCTTTAGGGAAAGGCATTGCAGCAGCTTCTTTAGGTGCAATTCTCGAATCACGTGGACTAAATGTCACGATGATAAAATTAGACCCTTATATCAATGTTGACCCAGGCACGATGAGTCCTTTCCAGCACGGAGAAGTCTTTGTTACTCATGACGGTGCTGAAACAGATTTAGACCTGGGTCACTACGAGCGTTTTATTCGCTTCCAATCCAAACAATCAAATAACTGTACATCAGGGCGTATTTATCAGGACGTTATTGCCAAAGAGCGTCGCGGTGACTATCTGGGGGCAACGGTACAAGTTATTCCACACATCACTGATGCCATTAAAGCACGTGTTAAAAAAGGTGCTGAGGGTTATGATATTGCCCTAGTTGAAGTCGGTGGAACAGTGGGCGATATTGAATCGCTACCGTTTATGGAGGCAATTCGTCAAATGGGCGCAGAGCTTGGTAGAGACAATGCTCTGTTTATGCACTTAACGCTATTGCCTTATGTTAAATCTTCTGGTGAATTGAAAACCAAACCGACACAGCACTCAGTTAAAGAATTGCGTTCTATTGGTATTCAACCCGATATTCTGATTTGTCGTTCGGATCGCGAAGTTCCTGCAGAAGAGCGTAGAAAAATCGCACTGTTCACTAACGTTGAGCCTAAAGCCGTTTTTGAATGTTTGGATGCGGATTCGATTTATGCCGTACCTCGCTATTTACAAGAACAGGGATTAGATGAGGTTGTCGTTGAAAAATTGCGTCTATCGACCTCAGAATCTGATTTATCTGAATGGGATAATGTCGTGAATGCCATTAATTCGCCCAAAGGCGAAGTCAATATCGCCATGGTGGGGAAATACGTCGATTTAACAGATGCTTATAAATCCTTAAATGAAGCGCTTTTCCACGGTGGCATTCACAATCAGTACAAAGTTAATTTGCACTATTTTGAATCGAGTGATTTCCGCGGTGGGGACGTTGATGTGTTGAAGTCGATGGATGCTATCGTCGTTCCCGGTGGGTTTGGTGAGCGTGGCGTTTTAGGAAAAATTAATGCCGTGCGTTATGCCCGTGAAAATAATGTGCCTTTCTTGGGGATTTGTTTAGGTTTGCAAGTGGCAGTCATCGAATATGCTCGCAACATGATGGGGATTGAAGATGCCGACTCAACTGAGTGGAATAAAGAAACCCAAAACCCAATTATTGCTTTGGTCACTGAATGGGTTAACGAAAAAGGTCAAATTGAGCATCGTGATCACGCTGGTGATTTAGGTGGAACAATGCGTTTGGGTGCTTTAACGGGTAAAGTGAAAGCAGATACAAAAACTCACGAAATTTACGGCGATAGCATGGTTGAGCGTCACCGTCATCGCTTTGAAGTTAACTCTCAGTACGAGCAAGCTTTAGAGGAAGCTGGTATGGTGATTTCGGCTCGTTCAGAGGATAATGGCTTAGTTGAAGTGATTGAATTGCCGAACCATCCTTGGTTTATTGCCTGTCAATCGCACCCTGAGTTTACTTCTACACCGCGTGACGGACATCCCTTATTCAAATCATTTATTGCAGCTGCAATTGAACATAAGCAATCATAGGAGAAGAACATGGCAACAATTAGTAATGTAAAAGCACGCGAAATCTTAGATTCTCGCGGTAATCCAACTGTTCAAGTTGATGTGACATTAACCAGTGGCACTAAAGGCCGTGCCAATGTGCCTTCAGGTGCTTCAACCGGTATTCGCGAAGCACTAGAGCTACGCGATGGCGATAAATCTCGCTATGATGGCAAAGGTGTATTGACAGCAGTGAATAACGTTAACACAACCATCAACACCGCATTGAGTGGTTTGACGCTTACACAAGTAGAGTTAGATGAAAAAATGATTGCCTTAGATGGTACCGATAATAAGAGTAATCTTGGTGCAAATGCAATTTTAGGTGTTTCTATGGCTTTTGCTTATGCTGCTGCTAAAGAATCCAAAGTACCGCTTTATGAGAACTTTACTGAAATTGATGGTAAATATGGTCTGCCTGTCCCAATGATGAATATCATTAATGGTGGTGCACACGCCGATAACTCAGTGGATATTCAAGAGTTCATGGTGATGCCTGTTAATTTCGACACATTCTCCGAAGCACTTCGCTGTGGTACGGAAATTTTCCATTCTTTACGTAAGGTTTTGCAAAAAGATGGGCATATTACAACCGTGGGTGACGAAGGTGGTTTTGCACCTAATTTACCGTCATCAAAAGCAGCTTTAGAAGCTATTATGACCGCAATTGTCAACGCTGGTTATGAACCTGGCAAGGATGTTTTCCTCGCATTAGATGCGGCGAGTTCTGAATTCTACAAGGACGGCAAATATGAATTGGCTGGCGAAGGCAAATCGCTCAATAGCGAAGAAATGGCTGACTATCTAGCGGCTTTAGTTGCTGAGTTCCCAATTGTCTCTATTGAAGATGGTATGGCAGAAGAAGATTGGGATGGTTGGAAAATCCTTACGGATAAAATCGGCGATAAAGTACAAATTGTCGGTGATGATTTATTTGTTACCAATCCTGCTATTTTCCAAGAAGGTATCGACAAAGGTATCGCTAACTCAATTTTGATTAAAGTCAACCAAATCGGTACAATTACAGAAACCCTAAAAGCGATTGATATGGCTCACCAAAGCGGTTACACCGCTGTAGTTTCACACCGAAGTGGTGAAACTGAGGATGCAACCATTGCCGATATTGCCGTTGGTACTTCTGCAACTCAAATTAAGACAGGCTCTTTGTCGCGTTCTGACCGTATCGCTAAATACAATCGCTTGTTGCTTATTGAAGAGCAGCTAGGCGATAGAGCTTTCTATTATGGAAAATCTGCGTTTTTAGGTAAATTGTAATTTCATCGTCATGCCAAAAATTTTCCGCTACAGCGTTACATTCTCTTGTCGTACTAGCTGTGCTGTCTGCGATAATGTGCCTTGTAGCGAAAGTTTTTTGTCACGACTATGCTGTAATATTATGATTATTTTATCGCACCACAAAAGAATGACTTCTCTGAATTGAGAAAAGTGCTTTTGTGGTAGTTATTCGTTTGCAACCAGAGGCGTGCTGTATGACAACCATTAAAAATTTATTTAGCTCTACTGCTCGTGTCGTTTTTTTCATCACGGTATTCGTTGCCTTGTTGGTTTTAAATTATCAAGTTTGGAAAAAAGATGCACAGCAAGAGCAAAATATTGTTGCTTTGCAAAAAGAGTTACAAATTCAACGTCAGGAAAACAATAAAACGGCGATGATTAATAAAGACTTGAAACAAAAAATTGAAAGTCTTAAGCAAGGTAGCGTCGACATGATAGAAGAAGAAGCCCGTAGTGACTTTGGTATGGTTGGCGAGGGTGAAACCTTTATTCATTTTGACAGTAAAAAGAAATAATTTTTTGGTGTATAGCTGGGTCAAAAATTTTCCGTTGCGGAGTTATGCTGTTTCACTATTTTTAATGTGATTATAGTACCGTCATTCTGTCAATATTCGTGCTGAATTATTTTGTAAGAATAATCATCTTATTATACAATTACAGCAATCATTCGCATTTTTATAAGGGATAATTATGAAAAACCAAATCGGTTTGTTTTACGGAACAACAACAGGGGCAACAGAAGCTGTCGCTGAGAGCATTGTTGAAAAAACTAAATCTTATGATATAGATATTGCAGCTTATGATGTTAGTCGACAAAAAGATATTGAACTTTTGATGAGTTATAACAAGCTCATTTTAGGGACATCAACGTGGTATTACGGCGAGCACCAAGGCGATTGGGAAGACTTGTTAGATTTAATACCAGAAGACGCTGACTGTAGTGATAAAACGGTGGCACTTTTTGGGCTAGGCGATCAAGAGGGTTATCCAGATTGGTATTTAGATGCTATGGGTATGATTGCTGATGAATTCGAGCGACGTGGTGCTACGATTATTGGTGATTGGTCTGCCGAAGGCTACGATTTTGACGAATCAAAAGCGATACGAGAAGATGGACGCTTTGTTGGTTTGGCGTTAGATGACGACTGTCAACCCAAACTGACGGAAGGTCGAGTGAATGAGTGGTTGGCGGATGTTCTACCTAAATTTGAAGCACTCTAAATAAGCAGCGTAACTAGAAATTTAAAAGCCCTGATTCGTCAGGGCTTTATCAGTTTCAGGCTATGGTGAAATATTTTAATTTTTGATACAGCGTTACGCCGTCTTGCCGTATTAAAATACGCAAGCCTTGTCTCAAAAACTAATCTATTCACTATATGCTTCGCCATCCAGACCGCTCATTAAAACATGTAACTGTGGCAAAATAGTTACGTCATACCAGTTGTCTTTTTGAGTTAGTTCAGCTAACCATTTGAGCTGATGATTGAGTTCATTAATATCTGCCTCTATCCCTTCTTTGGCATTGGGGTTGCACGGCTGTAAACTCATGGGGATGTGAGGATACTTTTTGTGAATGCGTTTGGCAAACCGATAGTCCTTTTCATTGGCAATGACAATTTTTAAAAAAGGGGAATGATGGGCTTGAATGGCATTATCCAATTTTATAGGGTCGAATAACGCACGTGAAGAAGGTGCTTTGGGGTTTATGGTGAGGTAATCCAAATCGGCAAGATAGCTGGGGCAAGCACTCCCCTGAGTTTCTAGGGCAAAAGTAAAACCCTCGTCATGTCCTATTTGAATGAGTTCGGAAAAATCATAAATCGCAGGGTTGCCACCAGATAAGGTGACTAAGATGGGTTGGTTGTCGGTTAATTTTTTGATTTCGTCTAAAATTTCACTGACGGTCATTTTTTTCCAGTCATCGCGATATTGGGGTTTCACAGCTTCTTGTGTGTCGCACCACGTGCAGCGATAATCGCAACCACCAACGCGGACAAAAACGGTGGGTTTGCCAATCAGCAGGCCTTCCCCTTGAATGGTGGGTCCAAAAATTTTACTAATGTAAATATTGCTCATGCGATATTGTCTGGTGAGAAAAACCTTACTATAGAATAAAATATCAGCAATTGATAATTAAAATTATTTTTTATTGTCACAGTCGCCAGTAAACTCATTTGCTTTAGCTGGGTAATTTATTCTAACATCTGGCGTCACAGCGAGCGAGATACGAATGTGGTGCTTCTCGTAATGAGCTGTTCTTAAAAGCTTGTTTGCATTGCATGTGTCTCCAGAATAGCGACAAACTGGAGATTTGTAGGCTGGCGTAGAGCGTTAGCGAAACCCAGCAATAGTGGGCGTTTTAGGGTTGGTTTAAGGTTTTATCATGGATAATTCCTTCCAGAGACGCATTCAATGCGTCTCTACAGTTATTTCGGGCGTAAAGGACAAAAGTGATGCTATTTTTTAGATACTATTCTCTAAAGGACAAAAGTGATGCTGCAAAAATAGACTAAATAAAATCTTTTATCTAGTC
>PDWI01002489.1_pt1 | contig 27545 bp, 13 predicted proteins | sample 1430891 | NCBI WGS metagenome assembly PDWI01 (sample SAMN01162508, study PRJNA174530) | Oral metagenome, whole genome shotgun sequencing project. | biome: Marine environment; feature: Marine mammal; material: Swab sample of the gingival sulcus; isolation source: swab sample of gingival sulcus... | reverse complement strand
GGTAAAGAGTTTTCCAAGCGTAAAAAAAATTTATTAGCGAAAACTGCTCAGTATAATACTAAAGTGATTGATATACTTAATGGTTATTCACATGTTAATTATCAGACATATCCAAATCTTTTGGCGAGACATAATGAAAAACTATCGGAAATGGAACGCTCAAGGTATAGTCATGGTAAATTTAAGACGTTTGTAAATGTCCTAAATGGCTCTGTGATGTATATGATTGATTTTGCGGTGTTTGTATTAGTTGCAATTTTACTTTATAAGCGTTATATTACATTTGGTGTAGCGACTGCTATTTGGTCATATGTGGCATCTTTTATGTTCCCTCTACGAGAGATAGTTGACAATACAAGTCTTTTAAAATCTTTAAAAGAGACTACGCAAAGTGTGTTTGCGGAGATTGATAAATCGCAGGATTTACATCAAAATCAGCTAACTTTTATGGACTGTATTAAACTTGAAGATGTGTCGTACTCTTATGACAATTTTGAGCTTAAAAATTTTTCCTATACTTTTAAGAAAGGCTATAAATATGCAATTGTTGGCGAAAGTGGAGCTGGCAAATCGACTATTTTAAATTTGATGTTTGGTGTTTTAGATGGGTATGCTGGAAGGATAGAGATTGATAATGCCACTGTTTCCTATGCGTTGTCTAATCAAGTTATGGTTTACTTGGATCAGAATTGCCATGTGTTTAATGATGATTTCCTAGATAATGTAACACTGTATGGTAGCTATGATTCTGCGAAGTCATCAGCGAAGGTTTTTAGTGCGGTAAGTGACGAAAAACGGGAAATTTTGCAAAGTTCAACAAATTGTGCTGAGTTAAGTGGTGGCGAACAGCAGCTGGTTAGTTTTATACAAAGTTTAGCTGCTCAGCGAGATATTTTGCTACTGGATGAACCATTTTCGGCAATGGATAAAAAGCTGGAGTTGGCATTGACTAAGTTGTTGCTTGGACTTAAAGATAAGACAGTTATAATGGTTACACATAATCGTGCTAGTGAATTTTTGTCAATGTTTGATGAGGTGCTAGAGTTATAGGTTCTATTACTTAAAGAAAGACAATAGTAAACTTTGTAATAAGCAAAAAAATAAGTGGTAATTAGTCTTTACCACTTTAATGAATTATATCATTTTGACGAATTATAAAAGTCGCATACGTCGCTTGGAGTATTGGTTTTATGGGGGAACTTATTGTACCCTTTTATTTTTTTAGTATTGCAACCATCAAACATTGAAGCTGATGTTGTTAAACTTTTTGTGTTAAAATGACTTACGTCTAGGTTATGTAAGCTCTTGCAGTTGTAAAACATTCCATTCATATCAACTACATTTTCAGTGTTGAAATTTTCAATCTTTAAATTTTCTAAATTTTCACATTCAGCAAAAACACAACTCATGTATTTGACATTGCTTGTGTCGAATGTGCTTAAATCAAGCCTTTTAATTTTTTTACAGCCAAAAAACATGGCGTCTATTGTTGACAGCTTTTTTGTTTCAAAATTTGTTAGGATAACTGTTTCGAGGTTTTGGCAGTTACCAAACATTGATGAAACATTGTGTAATTTTTTTGTGTTTATACCACTAAAATCAACAGTTCTTAAGTATTTGCAGTCAGCAAACATTTGAACAGTTTGGTTAAGATTGTCGAGTTTAGCGTTTTTAAAATTAACAGCTTCCAAAGCTGTGCATACTGAAAACATATTATCCATATGGATTACGTTGGGTGCTTTGACATTGCTAAAGTTGATGTTTTTTAGCGATGTACATTCAGAAAACATAGACGACATATTTTTGACATTAGTTAGGTCGTTGTCCTTGAAGTTAAATTGTTTCAGGTTTCGGCATCGGTTAAACATATAGGACATATCAGTAACTTTCGAGGTGTCAAGTGGTGAGATGTCAACTTCTTGGAAGTCAGCACCGAGAAACATACTGTTCATGTCGGTTACATGTGAAGAGTTAAAGTTGCTTAAATCGATTTTGGTTAGGTATTTTGCGTCAGCAAACATACCTTCATAGCTGGTGATATATAGGTCGTTTAACTTTACTCTGGGAGGTTCAATTTTGTCTAGTTCGCTGGGGTGACCGATATTGAAGTTCCAGACAGCTTTATATCCTCTGCGGTCGGGTGTAATGATATATTTATAGTAACCAAGGTATACTTCTTCTTGTTTATCATTTGTATCACTTTGCGTGATTGGTATGTTCTCGTACTCGTATGTTTGCATCGAATTGTTTATGGTTGGTTCGATTGGTCGACTTGTAACATCAAGTGAATTGTCTCGGAATATTTGATATTGTTTTGTGTATCTGTACGAATCGGGTATAGTGTCTGTTGTGTTATTTTTCTTTATATTTTCGCTAGGTTTTACATTGAGATCGTCTTTTGGAGTTTGAATTTCTATCTTGACATTCTCATCATTTTTTTTGGTAGAGGCATCAGCATTAACTAATTCATTAAATAGCTTTTTTTTGTTTACGGTGCTAATGCAACTTGTCGATAGCATAACCAATAATGTAAAACAAGTTATTATTATAAATATTTTTGTTACCCTACTCATAGTCTTCTCCTTTACTATATTATATATAAATTGTACCATAAGGTTGGGTAAAATTCTAATTAAGGAATATGTTAACTTATAAACTGGATGTAATAAAATAGTCCTATAAAAATTGCTAAATAAGACAGAAAAGTAATTATTTTCGGTATACAATTTGCAACTAGGACTTTTTTACCACAAGGTATTTTTTAAGACTTTGTAATTAATTATGATGGATTAATATAAAGGTTAAAATAGTTTTAGATGTAGAATAGTTTTATTGGTTGAACAAAATATTAATAAATTACTGATAGATATAAAACATTAAACAGATAAATGCTTAATGTTTGTATGTTTTGTGAATAATAAAAACAAATGAAAATAAATTATCAATAAATTTTAAATTTATTTTCATATATAGAATTAAGTTATCGGGAGTTAATTTTAATATAAAATTTGTAAAAAATACCGTTTTTTAGGATGTTGAAATTTAGCCTAATTCAGAAATATTTTTTCGATATCGACATATTGTATGCAATATTTAGCTTATTCAAATTTTTATATTAATCTTTATTTGCGATTGTGTCATTATTTGTCTTGCGAAGTATATTGTTTTTAAAAATTATTCTTTCAGAGTATAGTATTGCGAACATTATTAGACAAGTTCCTATCAAAAGTTTTTCATTAAAAGGTTCGGCGAATAAGTATATACCTAAAACTGAGCCAAATACGCTTTCCAGCGATAGTATGACAGAGCCTCGCTCGGCTGATGTGAATTTTAAGCCGTATGTATATAGTAATGTTGCAACTAGGTTGGAGAAGATGCCAAGATAAACAACTGACCAAACTATTGTCTTACTGATAATTAATTTTTCGCCTGAAACGAAAAAGACGATAGTAGCAAAGATGGCAGAAGTTAGAAATTGTATAAAGACAAGTAGGCTGGTATCTTCCTTTTTGGCAGATAAATCGGTCACCGAGGCGTACATTGCGAAAAGTACCGCACAGATAATTACCCAAAAATCGCCTGTGTTTATTGTAAATGAACTACTTAAGGTTAAAAAGCTGATACCGACAAATGTAATTAGGGCAGATATTATGCTACGAAGTTCCAGTTTTTTACGGATAATTATTAGTGATGTAAAAGGTATAATTACAATATTTACACTGGTTAAAAACGCTACATTTGTAGTGGTTGTTGATTTTTGACCAATGGTTTGGGTGACAAAACCTGAAACCAGTAGTAGTCCTAAAATTATTCCACGAATAACAACTGATTTGTTTAGATGCTTTAATTTTTTGTAGACAAAAGGTAGTTGTAGTAATGTAGCAAGTGCAAATCGACTGGCGGTTAAAAAGTATTCGCCACAACCGTCACGTAAGGCAAAAGCAACAACTACGTAGCCAAGTCCCCAAATTATAGAATCCAAAAATAGAATTAAATCACCGAAATATCTTTTATCTTTTAGCATATCAATCTCCTTTGCTTACCATTATATGAAAAGATTATCCTAAAGTAAAGGGTAAGTTAACAATCTGATCGTTGATTATTGTAAAAGTGCAAAGCTACACACTTGATTTATCAATGGATATAGCTTTGTTGTTACAAACTGTTCAAACAATATTAAAAAGCTGTTCTTTTTTAATTAATACGACTGAAATAATAGCTGAAATTGATTATCTAATATATTAATTGATATTTAATATATTTTCCACAATATATAGTGGTTTGTGCTAAATTAAATGTTATTTATGTCGATATATAGTTTATAGAGGAATGATATTAAATATTTTTAAGAGAATCGACGTTGACTTTTATAATGTATGGCTATATGATTACTTTGTTACTTGGTAGCGATATGTATAAAGGTGATTTTAAAAAAAGGATTTAAACTAAAGAAAGGTAAATGTATGCTTGGTGGATTGAGTCTGGCACTGTTTGTGGTTGCGACATTGAGCACTTTTATGGTATTAGCTAATAGAGAGGGGTATGTATTTAGCAAAATACTATCATTGTCTAATATGTTGACAGCACCGATTTCGGTAATTTGGGTGCTGTGGGTATCTTCAAGACCTAATATTAGCATTGATTTTAAAATGTTTGTCACTACTACAAATTTTAAAGTGCTTGTTGCTATTTATGTAATATTGTCTGTGGTGTATGCTATAATTAGTTATTATCCATGGAGAAAACCACATAAATTAGTGTGTAAATAAGACGAGTAAGAGGTTATCGGTTTAGCTAGAACTGATAACCTTTTGTTATGTCTGATAAACTATAAATTATGTTTTACACTATTTATATGTTGTGATATTATAATTATATGTTATTTTGGATTGATAATTAAAATGGAGGACTAGCGTGAAAGAGTTTAAATTAGTATCAGAATTTGCTCCTACTGGTGATCAACCAGAGGCGATATCTGATATTGTAAAAGCATATCAAAATGGAGAAAAGTCTGTTACCTTGCTAGGAGCGACGGGTTCGGGTAAAACTTTTACAGTAGCAAATGTAATTAAAGAGGTACAGAAACCGACGCTAGTAATCGCGCCGAATAAGGTTTTGGCGGCTCAACTTTGTTCGGAGCTGAAAGCCTTTTTTCCGCAAAATGCAGTTGAGTATTTTGTAAGTTACTATGATTATTATCAGCCTGAGGCGTATATACCACATTCTGATACTTATATAGAAAAAGACTCGTCGATGAATGAAGACATTGATAGGTTAAGACACTCGGCAACAGCTTCATTATTTGAAAGAGAAGACGTTATCGTTGTTGCCTCAGTATCATGTATATATGGATTGGGCGATGTTATCGATTATAAAAATATGGCTCTATCAATCCGTAAGGGGATGGAAATATCAAGAGATGAGATAATAGACAAGCTGGTGGAAATTCAGTATAGTCGAAATGATGTTAATTTTGTGAGAACGACATTTCGGGTTAGGGGTGATATAGTTGAAGTTTTTCCAGCGACTAATAAAGAAAAAGCGATTAGAATTGAGCTTTTTGGCGATGAAATTGATAGGATAACTGAATTTGATGTATTGACGGGCAAATCTTTGGTAGAACGAGAACATGAAGTTATATTTCCAGCGACCCACTATGTTAAAGAACCTGAAAAAATCGAAAGTTCGATAAAAGTTATTGAAAAAGAGTTAGAAAATCAATTATTAAAATTCAAGTCGGAAAAGAAATTAATAGAGGCGCAACGTATTATGGAACGTACTCGCTATGATATTGAAATGCTTAGAGAAGTAGGTTATTGTAGTGGGATTGAAAATTATTCAAGGATATTGGAAAACCGTCCTGTTGGTTCAAGGGCGAGCACCTTAATTGACTATTTTCCTGATGACTTTTTAATGGTAATCGATGAATCGCACGTTACTGTTCCGCAAGTTAGGGCGATGTATGGTGGCGATAGGTCACGAAAGCATAACTTGGTTGATTATGGTTTTAGACTACCTTGTGCGCTTGATAATAGACCACTTAGTTTCGAAGAGTTTGAGAGTTTAAAAGATAAAATTCTTTATGTAAGTGCCACTCCTTCTGATTATGAAAAAGAAAATTCGACTACGATAACAGAGCAGATTATTAGACCAACCGGGTTGCTTGACCCAGTGGTTGAAGTAAGGAAAACTGAGGGGCAAGTTGATGATTTGTATAGTGAAATCAGACAGCGTGCTGAAAAAAACGAAAGAATTTTAGTGACTACTCTTACTAAAAAGATGGCAGAAGATTTGACATCATACTATACTGAAATGGGGCTTAGAGTTAGGTATATGCACTCGGATATTGATACAATTGAGAGAATGGAGATAATTCGTGATTTGCGACTAGGTAAGTTTGATGTATTGGTTGGTATTAACCTGCTTAGAGAAGGATTGGATTTACCAGAAGTTACGCTGGTTGCTATACTTGATGCTGATAAAGAAGGTTTTTTAAGGTCGGAAACTTCACTTGTCCAAACAATCGGGCGTGCAGCGAGAAATGCTGACGGCAAGGTTATAATGTATGCTGATAAAATTACAAAGGCAATGAAAAACGCTCTTGATGAAACCGATAGACGTAGAAAAAAACAGCATGATTATAATATCAAGCATAATATTACACCTGAGACTATTAAAAAAGCAGTAAGAGATGTGATTGAGGCGGGTAAAAAAGTTGAAGAAACACCAGTTAAGGTTAAATTAAGTGATGAAGAAAAACTTAATTTAATAGAACGTTTGGAAACTGAAATGATGTTAGCTTCCGATGCGCTAGACTTTGAAAAAGCAATGGAGCTTAGGGATAAAATATTTGAATTAAAGGGTTAAAAATAAAAGTAGGGAAAGATTTCTCTACTTTATTAAAAAATATTTTGTCTAGTATTTTGGGGTAATACTTACAAGTTGAACAAGTTTAATGAGGGGTAAAATGAATAGTAAAAATTTTATTAGTATAAAAGGTGCTAAAGAACATAATCTAAAAGATGTTAATATCAATATACCTAGAGACAAGTTTGTGGTTGTAACGGGACTAAGCGGTTCAGGCAAGTCCTCGTTAGCATTTGATACAATTTACGCTGAGGGGCGAAGACGCTATGTGGAAAGTTTGTCGGCTTACGCAAGACAGTTTTTGGGACAAGTAGAAAAGCCAAATGTTGAATCTATCGAGGGTTTATCGCCAGCGATTTCAATTGATCAAAAAACAACTAGCCGAAATCCTAGAAGTACAGTCGGTACGGTGACGGAGATATACGATTATTTTAGATTGCTTTATGCACGAAGTGGTACAGCACATTGCCCTGTTTGTGATATTGTGATTGATAAGCAGTCGACTGATGAAATTGTTGATAAAGTATTAGCCATGCCAGAAAAAGCTAAAATTATGGTAATCGCACCGATTATACGTGGCGAAAAAGGGACGCATAAAAAAATGCTTGAGATGCTTACTAAAGAAGGGTTTGTTCGTGTGCGTATTAATGGTGAGATGTTTGAGCTTTCTGATAATATAAAACTGAGCAAGACTAAAAAGCATACGATAGAGATAGTAGTAGATAGACTTGTTATTAAACAAGGCATACGTAAAAGATTAACTGATTCGATTGAAACAGCATTAAATCATGCCGATGGTTTAGTTATTATTTCGCAAATAGATGGCGAAGAAACGCTTTATAGCACAAACTTTTCGTGTCCAGAGCATGGTGCAGGAATTAGTGAAATGGAGCCAAAAATGTTCTCGTTCAACGCTCCTTACGGAGCGTGCTCAACTTGTCGTGGCATCGGTTATAAACTTACGGTTGATGAAAAACTGGTTATCCCAGACCCTAATCTTAGTTTTGATGAAGGGGTTATTGCCTCGTATGCTAGCTCGACTGCGGGAACTTTTTATTATTCGTTGGTGGCAACTTTGCTTAGTGAACATGGTGTAACTACGAGTGAAAAATATATTAATTACCCACAAGATTTAAAAGATGAGCTACTTTATGGGACGGGGCGTAGGAAGTTAAAATTCAAATACGATAGTGTTTATGGTAGGGGTAAAACATATAATGCGAGTTTTGAAGGCGTGATTTCTAATTTGGAGCGTCGCCATAAAGAAACACCGTCGGATAGGATGAGGGTGTTTATCGAAGGTTTTATGAGCATGATACCTTGTGAAACCTGTGGTGGCAGTAAGCTAAAAGACGAAGTTTTAGCGGTAAAAGTTGGTGGTAAAAATATTAGCCAATTAACAGAACTTTCGATTAAAGATTGTAAGATTTTCATAGACAATTTACAGCTAGAAGGAAGCAAGAAAACGATAGCTAAAGAAATTTTGAAAGAGATTTCTGCAAGACTAACTTTTTTGTCGGATGTCGGGCTTGATTATTTATCGCTTTCACGTTCAGCAGGGACGCTTTCGGGTGGTGAATCGCAGCGAATTAGACTTGCCACACAGATTGGGGCGGCACTTTGCGGAGTTCTATATATATTGGATGAGCCGTCGATTGGATTGCACCAAAAAGATAATGACAGGTTATTAAAAACATTGCGTAATCTAACGGATATAGGTAATTCTTTGATTGTTGTTGAACATGACGAAGATACGATAAGAGCCTGTGATTATATCATCGATATCGGACCTGGTGCGGGACGTAATGGTGGTCATATTGTAGGTCAAGGTTCAGTTGATGATATTATTAGTAGTCCAGAGTCGCTGACAGGTAAGTATTTGTCGGGAGAGATGAAAATCGAAGTACCGCAAACTAGACGAAAAAAGACGGGCGACATTAGAGTTATTAAAGCATCAGAAAACAATCTTAAGGATGTGACTGTCGACTTTCCACTTTCGGTAATTACAGCTGTTACAGGTGTGTCGGGTTCGGGTAAGAGTTCACTTGTAAATGAAGTGCTGTTTAAAACTATGGTAAAAAAACTTAGAAAAGGCTCTAAAATAGTAGCTGGAGCGTCTCAGGGGATTGAAGGTTATCAAAATATTGATAAAATAATCGATATAGACCAATCGCCAATTGGTAGAACACCGCGTAGTAATCCAGCGACCTATACAAAGGTTTTTGACCACGTTAGAGATATTTTTGCGATGACGACAGAGGCGAAAGCTCGTGGTTATGATAAAGGTAGATTTAGTTTCAATGTTAAAAAAGGTCGATGTGAGTCGTGTAGTGGTGATGGTATATTAAAAATAGAGATGCACTTTTTGCCAGATGTCTATGTAGCGTGCGATGTTTGTAAAGGTCGAAGATACAATAAAGAGACTTTAGAGGTTAAGTATAAAGGTAAGTCAATTGCAGATGTTCTTGATATGACGGTCGAGGAAGCTTATAAATTTTTTGAAAATATTCCTAAAATCAAAAGCAAATTACAGACCTTATTAGATGTAGGTTTAGAGTATGTTCATCTTGGTCAACCATCTACTCAGCTTTCAGGTGGTGAGGCGCAACGTATCAAGTTAGCATCAGAGTTAAGCAAGAGAAGTACAGGCAAAACTCTGTATATACTAGATGAGCCGACAACAGGATTACATATTGCGGATGTTCATAAGCTGATTGAAGTTCTTAATAGACTTGCCGATAGTGGTAATACAGTTGTTGTGATTGAACATAATTTAGATGTGATAAAGTCAGCTGACTATATAATTGACATTGGTAGAGATGGTGGCGATATGGGAGGTGAAGTTATTGCGACAGGTACGCCTGAGCAGCTTGTTGAAAATTATCAAGATGTCTCGTATACGGCTAACTATTTGGCAAAAATGATTTAAGTTTAATTTTAATAACTCACTATTATCTTGTTAAACAGCCTTGTTTGCTTTTGTGCTGTTCTCCCAAATTGATGCTGAATTTGTTTGATTATAAGTAAAAATTATATTAAAATATGATACTGATACTAAAAAAAATAAAAAAATCTAAATTCTGTTTGCAAAAAACCGAAATATTTGTTAAGATACAAAAGTAAATGTAAAAAAGTTTGGAGGGAGCATGGCTAAAAATTTAGTTATAGTTGAGTCGCCGGCAAAGGCGAAAACCATAGGGAAGTTTTTAGGCAAAAATTATAAGGTGACGGCATCAGTAGGTCATGTTAGAGATTTGCCTAAAAGTAAAATGGGGATAGATATTGAAAATGATTTTGAACCTAGTTACATAACTATTCGTGGCAAAGGCGACATAATAAAAGAACTCAGAAAAGAAGCTAAAAAAGCTGATAATATTATACTCGCAACCGACCCTGATCGTGAGGGAGAGGCGATTGCGTGGCATTTAAAAACTCTTTTGGAGAAGCAGGCTGATAGTTTCGAGAGAGTTACCTTTAATGCTATTACTAAAGACACAGTTAAAAATGCCGTAAAAAACGCTCGTGAAATTGATATGGATTTGGTTGATGCGCAGCAGGCTAGACGATTATTAGATAGGCTTGTGGGTTACAGCATCTCGCCACTTTTGTGGGCAAAAGTACGCAAAGGTTTGTCGGCTGGTAGGGTTCAGTCGGTAGCGACTCGTATGATATGCGATAGAGAAGATGAAATAAATAATTTTGAACCAGAAGAGTATTGGACAATAGATGCCGAGATTTTAAAAGATAGAAAAAAAGTAAAAATAGCATATTATGGAAATGTCGAAGGTAAAGTAAAACTAACGTCGAAAAAAGATGTCGATAAGGTATTAAAATCGTTAACTGATGAATTTACAGTAAGTGATATTACTAAATCTAAGCGAAAGAAAAATGCTTACAATCCATTTACAACCTCAACCCTTCAACAAGAGGCAGCCAACAAACTTGGATTTAGTGCTAAGAAAACCATGTCCGTAGCGCAAAGGCTATACGAAGGTGTAAAGATTGGTTCGTCAAGTGTTGGTCTTATTACATATATGAGAACGGATTCAACCAGAATTGCTCCGGAAGCATCGGAAAAATTGGTAGCTTATATAAAAGATGAATTTGGTAAAGAGTATATTGGTCGCACTAAGCATCAGGGTTCAAAGAAATCTCAAGATGCGCACGAGGCTGTTAGACCGTCTTATGTGGATTATACGCCAGAGAGCATAGAGAAATATTTAGATAAAGACCAATTGAAATTATACACTTTAATTTGGAAAAGATTTGTGGCAAGTCACATGTCGGCGTCGGAGTTTTCACAGGTATCAGTTTGTTTTGAAAATAATAAAAATATCTTCAAGACCAGTGGTAGTGTGATGATATTCGACGGTTTTACAAGGGTGTATGATTATGTAAATTCTAAGGATGTCAAATTGCCAGATTTTGCAAAAGATGACAAGTTAAAAATGAAGTCGGTTTCCGAAGAACAACATTTCACGAAACCGCCTGCTAGATATAATGAGGCGAGTCTTGTCAAAGCAATGGAAGAACTTGGAATAGGTCGTCCTAGTACATACGCGCCAACTATTTCGACTATTATGTCAAGGGGCTACGTTGGTAAAGAAAAGAAAAATCTTTATCCAACAGAACTTGGTTTTATTATAAATAAGATTATGAAACAGCATTTTGCTGATGTTGTAAATGTTAAGTTTACAGCAGGACTGGAAGAAAATCTGGACGAGGTTGAAGCGGGTAATGTTGACTGGAAATTAGTGATTGCTAATTTCTATAAAGACTTTGAACCGAGTTTAAAATTGGCGGAAGATGAAATTGAAAAAATAAACATGGATGTTGAAACGGATGAGGTTTGCGAACTTTGTGGTGCTATGATATTGATAAAGCATGGCAGGTTTGGTAAATTTAAAGCCTGTTCAAATTATCCAGAGTGTACTAATACTATGCCGATACTAGATAAGATTGGTGTGGCGTGTCCTGAATGTGAAGACGGTGAGGTTATAAAGCGAAAAACCAAGAAGTTTAAAGACTTTTATGGTTGTTCCAACTTTCCGAATTGTCGTTTTACAAGTTGGCATCGACCAACAGGTGAGAAGTGCCAAGTTTGCTCTAAGTCGTTGATTGAGTACAAAACTAGAGCGGTCAATGAAATAAAATGCATAGACAAGGATTGTCCGTCTAATCAAAAGCCAAAGAAAAAAACGACTGCAAAAAAAGCTGCCAGTAAAAAAACGGCTGCCAAGAAAACTTCTACCAAGAAAACAGCAAGCAAGAAAACGGCAGCCGCGAAAAAAACAACTAAGGTTAAAAAATAAATTGGTAATTAGTGGCTGATAGTGTCACTTTGTATTATAAATAAAGGAGAACGAAATGAAAAACATTAAGACAAATCTAAAGGCTTTGGAAACTATGCTTTTTATTTGGGCAAGTTGTCGTGATAAAGAGAAGGTTAGTGATGTGATGTTTACAGATTTAGCTAATACTGATGAAATGGCTGGTGCTATTGAAGAAGATTTTTCAAAAGATTCGGTAAGAAAAGTTCTTTCTGCTATCAGTAATAGAGAAATGTTAAATGGACCTACTAAAAAAGAGTCGAGATTTTGGAACTATAACATGTGGATGTTAGAAGACGAAGAAGTTACTAATATGATGTTAGCACCAATAAAAACTTTAAATCTTGACGATTTAATAACTGAGTTTGGTTCGATAGCGCATGATGAAGTGGAAGTTGTATTTTTCCCTGGTCATATGGAACTTTATAAAATCATTGAAAACAAACTATACATTAACTTCTTCCTTTTAAAGGCTGATGTATGGGGTGATGGCTCAGTTACAATTGAAGATAAGTCTGTCAAGGAATTTGTAAAAGAGAAATTAGCTGAGATGAAATAATCTTACAACTTTGTACTCTAGCTAAAATATGAATAAGTTAACTTTTTATTCTAAAAACTTTTGCATAGACAACTTTACAATAATAAATTTTATCCGCGATAAACTTATTATTACAAATAAAACAAAGCTTACTGTTGACAGTAGGCTTTTTTTGTGTTAAAATCCCTAGTTATGATGTAAAGTATGCTAAATTGGTAAAGTATCGCTATTTTGCGTGCGAATTTTATCAACAAACGCTGAAATCAAGTGAATTAAAGCGGTGTAGCGTGATATTATTTTTTTGTAATATTAGAGTGTGAAAAGTGAGGTAAGAATGCCAAAAGAAATTCAACTGGGTAAACGTAAAAGAATGAGTTTCGCCAGTACTGACGAAATCGTTCAAATGCCAAATCTTATTGATATTCAAATTCAATCATATGAATGGTTTATGAAAGAAGGACTACTCGAAGCGTTTAAGAGTATCTCTCCGATCAAAGACCATAGTGAAGATTTACTTCTTGAATTTGTAGATTGTGAACTTGGAACAAAACCTAAGTATGATGTCCAAGAATGTAAGATTAGAGATGCAAACTATGCTGTACCTTTGAAAGTTTTGCTTAGATTTATTAATAAAGCTAATGGCGAAATTAAAGAGCAATCAGTCTTTATGGGTGATTTTCCATTAATGACAGAAAAGGGTACATTTATAATCAATGGTGCTGAGAGGGTTGTAGTATCTCAATTGGTTAGGTCGCCAGGTTCTTATTATGATTTTACATATGATAAATCAGGGACTAAACTTTTCTCTACTACAGTTATCCCTTCAAGAGGTGCGTGGTTAGAGTATGAAACTGACTCTAATGAAATTTTATATGCTCGAATTGATAGAACTAGAAAGTTACCATTAACAGTTTTGCTTAGAGCTTTGGGTTTTGAAAGTGATGAAGATATCATCGAAGAATTTGGTGAAGATGATAGACTTTTAAGAACTCTTGAAAAAGATAGTACGTCTTCTCAAAAGGAAGCGTTACTTGAGATATACAAAAAATTAAGACCAGGTGAACCGTTGGCTGTAAAGAACGCAGCATCACTTATAGCGTCATTCTTCTTTGAAGACCGAAGATATGATTTAGCAAAAGTTGGTAGATATAAATTTGGTAAAAAATTAGAATTAAAACATAGAATAACAGGTAGAGTTGCAGCGGAAGATGTTGTATCTCCTTTCGGTGAACTATTAGTTAGAAAAGGAGAACTTATAACTGACGAGATTGCTGAAGACATCAATGATTCAGGTGTAAAAGCTGTTTATGTTATTGGCGATAAAGAACAGCCGGTAAAAGTTATCAGTAATAACTTTGTTAGACTAGATAGATATATTGACACTACGGATATGAAAATAGCTGATAGAGTATATTTCCCTGTTCTTAAATCAATCTTTGATGAGTATGAAGATTTTGATGACATCAAAGCTAATGAAGAAGAAATTAAAATCAGAATTTTAAAAGAGAATTATACTAGAGCTATCCATAGATGGAAAGATGCTTTATATGAAAAAGAAAGCAAGATTACTCTTGAAACTGATGCTTTACATGGTCAATGTAAAGTTGATGGTTACAAGATAGAATATACACCAAAAAACAACTTTGTTGGTACTGATTATATTCAGTATAAGTACGATGAAGATACAAAGCGTTCAGAAAAAGAGCGAGTGAGAGCTGAAAGAATAATCAAAGTATTTGGTGACGTAAAAGAAATAAAAGAAAATCAAGAAATTAAATTATTTGCCAACGAAACAGTTGTTGACGAAGAAGTAGTAGCAATTAAATTTACTAAAAAGCCAAAACATGGTGAATTGTATTTAAATGGTGAAATGGTCGAAGAATATCCATCACAAGTGGATGTTGACGGTTCGGTTGTATCATATGTACCAGATAAATATTTCATCGGTGCAGACAAAGCTCAATGTACTGTAATATACAGAGACGGTAGCAAGAGTGAAGAGGTCTTTGAGGTAAATATCAATGGTAACATTGAATACACTGCTATCAACAACGCTGTTGAGTTACCGTTCCATGGTAGTTTTGCGGATATTACAAAACAAGCTGAAAATGGTGAAGCAGTTAGTACAGCAAAAGGAATTAAGTACACTCCAAACCAAGACTTTGTGGGTGTTGATACTTTTGATGTTGAATATAAAAACGAAAAAGGCAAGATAGTAACAGAAAGTATAGTTGTTGAAGTTGAAGGTAGTGCTATTGAAACAGAAGTGAACCTAACTAAAGAAATTGAAGGTAATCACTTTAAGATGGCTAAATTAAAAGAAAAGCCGGCACATGGTAAACTTAAAATTGAAGAAGATAGATTAATCTATACACCTAAAACTCACTTTGTTGGTAATGACATATTTACAATTACTATTGGTAAAGAAGAAATTAAGTACGTAGTTATTGTTAAAGATACAAGCATGATCACCAATATTGGTGAACCGCTTGTTATTAGAGAGCAAGAACCTTCTGAGAGATTAAAAATAACTAGTAAGCCGAAAAATGGTTCAGCAAGAGTTAAAAATAACGAGCTTGTTTATACTCCGAAAGATAACTTCACTGGTAAAGATGTTGTTAAGTTTACAAGGGAAGTTGACGGTATAGCAAAAGAAAACATCGTTGTTACAATAACTGTTAAAGATAATAGTGTTGATACTGTTGTTAATGAATCGGTAGAGTATGATATTAAAAATGTAGATCCTTCAAGAATTAAACTTGTAGGCAAACCAAAAAATGGTAACTCAAAACTGATTGGCAATGTAATTATCTATACTCCAAAAGCTAATTACATTGGTAAAGACAAAGTTAAGTATTCGGTAGTGAATCAAGAAGGTAAAAAGATAAACAAATTCTTCACTGCTAATGTAGTTGGTAGTATTATGCCATTGGCTACAAATGATGTACTAAAATTAGATGTTCAAGATTCAAAAGTAGTATTTACTAAAAAACCAAGATTTGGTAGTGTTGTTGTTGAAGATGGCAATGTTGTATATACGCCAAATGAAGATTTTGAAGGAAATGATGTTTTAGAGTTCTTTATCGAGAGAAATGGTAAAAAAATAGATAAGAAATTCATCGTTAGAGTTGGTGGTACTGCACTTACAACTTATATTAATGAAGAAATTTTCTTTATGAATACTGAACTAGAAAAAATCAAGTTCGAACAAAAGCCTGAAAAAGGTAAAGTTGAAGTTAGAGATGGCATGGTATATTATGTACCTAACGAAGACTTTAGTGGACGAGATGTATTTTCTTACAAAGAAGATAATGAGGAAAAGACACTAAAAACATATGTGGTAGAAGTTATTGATGATCATCAATATCTATCATCAAATGAAAAAGTTATTTTTGATGATGAAAAAGTTGATAAGATTACAAAAGAACCACAACATGGTATAGCAACACTTAAAGATTCATATATTGTTTATGTACCAGATAAAAACTTTATTGGTAACGATATGGTTGAGTTTGAGTACAGAGATTTAGAAGGTAAAAAACGCCATAAAACAGTTAAATTATTTGTAAAAGCACCACTTAAAACAGGTAATGTGGGTGATACAATTAAGTTAATGGTTAATAATGCTAGCTTGAACGTTGATATTATTGAAAATCCACAACATGGTAAGGCTGAGATTGTTTCAACTGAAGAAAATGGTAAAAATCAATTCTTTATCATATATAAACCAAACAAAGGTTTTGTAGGCGAAGATCATGTAATCTATACAGTTGGTCGACCTGATGGTAAAAAGATTAGCAAGGCATTCTCGATAATCGTAAATAAAGATGAGAAATATACATTGGAAAATAAACCAGTAAATATCTTTGTTGGTAGCGATGTTAAAGTTAAGTTTGATAATGAAGTAGAAAATGCTGATGTAAGCTTTGAAGATGGCAAAATTAGAATTAAACCAGAACAGGGCTTTGTTGGTGAAATACCAGTGAAATATACAGTTGCAAAAGCTAGCGACAAGTCTAAAATTAAACGTGAGACAGTTGTAGTTGTAGCAAGTGAAGTTGTTAAAGCTGGTGTAAATAAGACTTACAAAATCTCAATTAAGAATGCTAAAAAGGACGATATACAAATCAAGCGAGCACCATTGTTTGCTGATGTAGAAATAGAAGATGAGGCAATTTTAGTAACTCCACATCAAAATTATGTAGGAACAGATATCTTGTCATATACTGTTGGCTCTAAAAAGACTGCACCTGAAACAGTTGTAGGATTTAAGTTTGAATGTGAAGTGATTTACGTTGACCTTAACAAGAGTTTAGTATTTGGTGGTAGAGATAGAATTGTAAATTCTGAATCATATCCACTTGTACCAAAGTATATAACAGAAGATGATATTGTTGCTTCAGTAAGTTACCTGCTGGGCTTACCGCATGGTATTGGTCATATAGATGATATTGACCATTTAGGTAATAGAAGAATTAGATCAGTAGGTGAGTTGTTACAAAATCAGCTACGAATTGGTTTAACAAGACTTGAAAGAACAGCAAAAGAAAAAATGACAACAACAGGTGCTGATGTAATTACACCACAGAGTTTAATTAATATCCGTCCTGTAAATGCGGCAATAAAAGAGTTCTTTGGTTCATCACAGCTATCTCAGTTCATGGATCAAACTAACCCGATTGCTGAGTTAACAAATAAAAGAAGATTATCAGCACTTGGACCTGGTGGACTTTCAAGAGAAAGAGCCGGATTCGATGTGCGTGACGTTCACTATTCGCACTATGGTAGAATGTGTCCAATCGAGACACCAGAGGGACCAAACATTGGACTTATTGGTTATCTAAGTATATTTGGACGAGTTAATGAATATGGATTTATAGAAACGCCATATAGAGTTGTAGATAAAGCGAACCGTAGAGTTACAGACGAAGTAGTTTACATAACTGCTGACAAAGAAGATAATTCGGTAGTAGTACCTTCAACTGAACCGCTAGACGAAGATGGCAGATTTGTAAATGATAAAATTATTGGTCGTAGATTGAGTGAAGTTGCGGAGTTTTTAGCAGAAGAAGTTGATTACATGGAAGTTGCGGCTCAGCAGATGGTATCGGTTGCGACATCTATGATACCTTTCCTTGAAAACGACGACGCGACTAGAGCACTAATGGGTTCAAACATGCAACGTCAGGCAGTACCGCTTGTTAGATCACAAGCGCCAGTTGTAGGAACAGGTATGGAGTATCATACTGGTATGTATTCTGGTGCGATTGTAAGTGCTAAACATTCAGGAACAGTAACTTATGTAAGTGCAGATGTTATAAAAGTGGAGCGAGAAGATGGCATCGAAGATGAGTACAGATTACTTAACTTTGTGAGAAGTAACCAAGGAACATGTGTTGGTAATAGACCAATTGTTGCATTAGGTGACAAAGTTCTTAAAGGTGATGTACTTGCTGATGGTCAATCAACAGAACTTGGTGAGATTGCCTTGGGTGCTAACCTACTTATAGCCTTTATGACTTGGGAAGGATACAACTACGAGGATGCGATACTTTTAAGTGAAGAGTTAGTTAAGTGGGATGTTTTATCATCAATCCATATAGAAAAACACGAAATTAGAGCAAGACAAACAAAACTTGGACCAGAAGAAATAACTTGCGAGATACCAAATGTATCAGCTGATGCTTTAAAAGACCTTGATGAAAAAGGTATCATTAGAATTGGTGCAGAGGTTTCTTCAGGTGATATACTTGTTGGTAAGGTAACGCCAAAGGGTGAAACTGACCCAACTCCAGAAGATAAATTATTAAAGGCTATCTTTGGCGAAAAGTCAAGAGAAGTTAAAGATATGTCATTAAGAGTGCCACATGGTGAAAAAGGAATCGTAATTGATGTAAAAGAGTTTGATAGAGAAAATGGCGATGAATTAGAACCAGGTGTTAACCAACAGATAAGAGTATATATTGCTAAGAAGAGAAAAATCAGAGTTGGTGACAAGATGGCGGGAAGACACGGTAACAAGGGTGTTATTTCAAGAATCTTACCGAGAGAAGATATGCCGTTCCTTGATGACGGAACACCAGTTGAAGTTGTACTAAATCCGCTCGGCGTTCCATCTCGTATGAATATCGGTCAGGTGCTTGAAGTCCACCTTGGACTAGCAGCTAAAAAATTAGGTTGGCACATGGCAACACCAGTATTTGATGGTGCTAACGAGTTTGATATTATGAATCTACTTGAAAAAGCTGGTTATCCAAACGATGGTAAATTACCAGTTAGAGATGGTAGAACAGGTGAATACTTCGACAATAGACCAACAGTTGGTTATATGTACATGTTGAAACTCCACCACCTTGTTGATGATAAACTACACGCAAGAAGTGTAGGACCTTATTCATTAGTAACTCAGCAACCACTAGGTGGTAAAGCTCAGTTTGGTGGACAGAGATTTGGAGAGATGGAGGTTTGGGCGCTTGAGGCTTATGGTGCAGCGCATACACTTCAAGAAATCCTTACAATCAAATCAGACGATGTTATTGGTAGGGTAAAAGCTTATGAGCAAATCACAAAAGGTGAAAGTGTGCCAGAACCTGGTATGCCAGAATCATTCAAAGTTCTTATTAAAGAATTAAAAGCATTAGCGCTTGATATTGAATTGGTTAAGAGCGAGGAAGATGTAGTTGGTATGGAAGTTAAGAGTGAAGAAACTAAAGAACTGCAAGAGCCAACTTTACCACCAGAAATTACAGAAGAGTTTGATGAGTCAGAAGATATTTTAGAGTTACATGATGATTTAGACGATTTAGATGATTATGAAGAAATAGGCTTTGAGGAAGAATAAGACAAGTCTAGTATAGCGGTTTTTGGCATTGTTCAAAAACCGCCAGTAAATATTGTTTGAGAAGATATACTTAGGATATACAAAGAAGGGAGCGTATTATCCGTGGATAATGTAAATAATTTTGATGCAATTAAAATTGGACTTGCTTCTCCTGAAAAAATAAGAGAATGGTCAAGAGGAGCAGTAACAAAGCCTGAAACGATAAATTATATAACTCTAAAGCCAGAGAAAAATGGACTTTTCTGCGAAGTAATATTTGGACCGCAAAAGGACTGGGAATGTTACTGTGGTAAATTTAAAAGAGTTAGATATAAAGGCATAGTTTGTGATAGCTGTGGTGTTGAAGTAACAAAATCAAAAGTTAGACGAGAAAGAATGGGACATATCGAATTGGCAGCTCCTGTTTCTCATATATGGTATTTTAAAGGTATTCCATCGAAAATGGGTATTTTACTTGGTGTATCACCAAGAGACCTAGAAAAAGTATTGTATTTTTCATCGTACATGGTAATATCTGTTGACGGTGATGATGTTCCGTTACAACCATTACAATTACTTGACGAGCAAGAGTACCATGATTATGCTTCAAGATATGGAAATAAATTTGAAGCTGGCATGGGTGCAGAAACTATAAAGAAGATATTACAAAATATAGATTTAGAGGCAATGTCGGTTGAATTAAGAGAAGTTATTGAAAATTCAACAGGTCAGAAAAAGCAAAAAGCAATTAGGCAACTTGATGTAGTAGAATCGTTTATAAGCTCTGAAAATAAACCAGAGTGGATGATACTTGATGTTGTACCTGTTATACCACCAGATTTAAGACCAATGGTTCAGCTTGATGGTGGTAGATTTGCGGCATCAGATTTGAATGATTTATACAGACGAGTTATAAATAGAAACAAAAGATTAGAAAAATTAAAAGCTTTAAAAGCACCTGAAATAATTTGTCGAAACGAAAAAAGAATGTTACAAGAAGCAGTTGACTCGCTTATTGATAACGGTAGACGTGGTAGGTCGGTAAAAGGACCTGGTAATAGAGATTTAAAATCTTTATCAGATATGCTTAAAGGTAAGCATGGTCGATTTAGACAAAACCTGTTAGGTAAAAGGGTTGACTACTCAGGTCGTTCGGTTATCGTTGTTGGTCCAGAACTTAAATTCTATCAGTGTGGACTTCCTAAAAAAATGGCTTTAGAACTGTTTAAACCATTTGTAATACATCGTTTAGAAAAATTAGGACACGCAGCTACAAATCGAAGTGCCAAAGCAATGGTTGATAGAATGGAGCCAGTTGTTTGGGATGTAGTTGAACAGGTAATAAAAGAGCACCCAGTGTTACTTAACCGTGCGCCGACACTTCATAGACTTGGTATTCAAGCATTTGAGCCAGTTTTAATCGAAGGTAAAGCGATAAGACTTCACCCGCTTGTTTGTACTGCGTACAATGCGGACTTTGACGGCGACCAGATGGCTGTACACGTGCCATTATCGGTAGAAGCTCAGGCTGAAGCAAGGTTCTTGATGCTTTCAATAAATAATATCTTAACGCCAAAAGATGGTTCGCCAATAACTAAACCATCACAGGATATGGTACTTGGTTCTTATTATTTAACAATGTTTGATGATGACTTTATCCAAAAAGATGAAGATAATATTCAAGTATTTGAAAGCTATGATGAAATGATGCATGCTTACAGTACGCACAAAGTAAAAATTCATGAACTTGTAATGCAGAGAGTGAAATTAGAAGATGGTAGACAGGGGCTTGCAAAAGGTACAGTTGGTAGATTTATCTTTAATGAAAAAATTCCGCAAGATTTAGGTTTTGTTGATAGGGATAAAGAGCCATTTGCTTTAGAAGTAGATTTTGAATGTACCAAGAAAAAGTTAGAAGATATTATTTCTAATTGTTATCTAAAGCATGGTAATACTAAAACTGCCTATTTATTAGACCATATTAAAGAAATGGGTTTCCACTACTCTACGAAAGCTGCTATCTCGATTGGTGTATCTGATATGGTTGTACCAAAAGAGAAAGAGCCACTTATTGCTGCGGCAAGAGTTGAAGTTGATAAAATTGAAAAAGCTGCAAGACGTGGTTTGATAAGTAAAGAGGGTCGTCACAATGGACTTGTTTCTATTTGGAAAAAGACAACAGAAGACGTATCTGATGCACTTATGAACTGTTTAGGTAAGAAAAACAACGTTAATATAATGGCTTACTCTGGAGCCAGAGGTAGTCAGAAGCAGATTCAGCAGTTATCTGGTATGAGGGGTCTGATGGCGAACACACATGGTGGAACTGTTGAAATTCCAATCACTTCAAACTTCCGTGAAGGTCTGTCGGTGTTAGAGTACTTCATTTCAACGACAGGTGCGAGAAAAGGTAACGCTGATACAGCGCTTAGAACAGCCGACTCAGGTTACTTAACAAGAAGACTGGTTGACGTATCGCAAGATATGATAGTAAGAGAGTATGATTGTGGTACTGATAAAACAATAGAAATTATGAAATACAGAGATACTGATCCTGTATATTTGACGACTGATGACAATAAGTTTTTATTGAATCCAGACAATCTTTATTATTCAGAGAGTGTTGCTCATCCTAAAACAGGTGAAGTCCTTGTAGAAGAAGATGACAAGGTAACACAAGAAAATGCAGCAAAAGTAAAAGATGCTGGTGTAAATGCAGTTTACCTATATAAAGAATTGACAATAATTGAGCCGTTCCTAGATAGAATTAATGGAAGACATGTTGGGGAAAATATTGTTGATCCAAATACTGGTGAAGTATTAGCGTACAAAAATCAGTTAGTTGATGAAAAACTTGGCAAGAAAATTGTAGAGGCTGGCATAAAGAAAGCAAGAGTTAGGTCTGTACTAACTTGTGAGGCAAAACTTGGTGTATGTGCTAGATGTTATGGTGTAAACTTAGCAAACATGAGACCAGTTGACGTGGGTGAGGCAGTTGGTACAATTGCGGCTCAATCAATTGGTGAGCCAGGAACTCAGCTTACGATGAGAACCTTCCATACTGGTGGTATCGCGGGTGGTGACATCACGCAAGGTCTACCAAGGGTTGAGGAGCTTTTTGAGGCTCGTAATCCTAAAGGTGTGGCGATCATTGCTGAAATCGATGGTGTTGTTTCAATTAGAAAGACAAACAAAAAAGAAGAACTTGTTATTACTGGACCTACTGGCGAAGAAGTTGCTACTCAGATTGTGTTTGGTTCAAGTTTAACTGTGAACGAGGGTAGTCGAGTTAAAGCTGGTCAAATACTAACAAGAGGTTCGGTTAACCCACATGATATATTAAGAATTGTTGGTGTTGAAGGTGTACAAAACTACATAACAATGGAAATTCAAAGAGTGTATCGACTACAGGGTGAGCATATCTCGGATAAGCATATTGAGATTATAATCAAGCAAATGCTTAGCAAGGTTAAAATTGTTGATGCTGGTGATACGCAGTTTGTACCGGGTTCTATTGTAGATATAAGTTTGGTAAATGTTGCAAATAAAGCACTAATCGAAGAAGGTAAACAGCCAGCAACTATTGAATATCAGTTACTTGGTATAACAAAAGCATCATTAGCAACAGAGTCGTTCTTGTCAGCAGCATCGTTCCAAGAAACGACAAGAGTACTAACTGAGGCAGCAATCAAAGGTAAAGAAGACAGATTAGTCGGACTTAAAGAAAATGTAATTATCGGTAAACTTATCCCAGCAGGAACTGGTATGAAAACATACGCTGATGTTGACATCAAAAAGGTTAGACAAAATAGTATTGACTATTCAGATGTAATTGGCGGCGATGATTATGCGGAAGATTACGACGAATTTGAAGATAAACAATTACCTGATGAAGATGTTTTAGAATATGCAGAACAATTAGAAACACAAGAAATTGATGATGCAGATAAATATGAGGATTAAAATCTAACAGCATAGTTTATTAAGTGTAGGCTAATCGTTAATTCGGTTAGCCTCACTATCTTTAAATACGTTGTATATTAATTTAGAATTAGCGTGAAATGTTTAGACTTAACTAAAAGATATTGTCTTTTTTTAGAGTATTTCTAAACAATTGTTAACAACTAATGTGTAAGAACTTTTTGTTATTGACATTATTTACTGCTTATGGTAAACTTTTAGGGTATGTTGAAGTGGAGTTCAAGTGCTTATGGAAAATCAATTAAATTTAGATAATAAAAATGTAAAAATTGGCATAAAGGAAACGATTAGAGCCATTAATTCTGGCAAAGCTGAATGTGTTATTATAGCACGTGATGCGGATGAATTTGTCACAAGAAAAGTACGTGAATTAGTAAATGTAAAAAATATAAAATTAATAGAAATAAGCAAGAAGTCAACACTTGGCGATATATGTAAAATTGATGTAGCGGCTGCAGTAGCAGTCATTATTAAATAAAAATTCAAAATACAAGGAGGTGAAAAAAGAATGCCAACTATTAACCAATTAATCAGAAAAAGCCGTGAAGCTCAACAATATAAGAGTGGTTCACCAGCTTTACAAAGATCATACAACACTCTAAAGAGAACTCAGGTTAAACAATCTAGTCCACAAAAAAGAGGAGTATGTACACAGGTTAAAACTATGACACCTAAAAAGCCTAACTCAGCGCTTAGAAAGGTTGCCAGAGTTAGACTTACAAATGGTATGGAAGTTAGTGCTTACATTCCAGGTGAAAGTCACAACCTACAAGAGCACAGTGTTGTTTTAATCAGAGGCGGTCGTGTTAAGGACCTTCCTGGTGTAAGATATCACGTAATCAGAGGTGTATTAGATACACAAGGTGTAGGTGAAAAACGTCAAGCTCGTTCTAAATATGGAACAAAGAGACCTAAGTAATAACTTTAATTATAGATGAAGTTATTTCGGAATTAAGATAATTACTTTCGGCACCACAAAGATACAAGTTATCTTTGAGTACCAAAGGAAAATAGGAGGGAAGAGAAGTGTCAAGAAAATCAAAAGCGCCAAAGCGTATTGTATTACCTGATCCTGTATACGGATCAAAGATGCTTACTAAACTAATAAATCAAATTATGCAAGACGGTAAAAAAGGTGTTGCACAAAAAATAGTTTACGGAGCTATGGATATTATTGCTGAGAAAACTGGTAAAAATCCAATTACTGTGTTTAATGAAGCTATGGATAACATCATGCCTGTTCTAGAAGTAAGATCTAGAAGAGTGGGTGGTGCTAACTATCAGGTACCAGTTGAAGTTAGACCTCAAAGAAGAAAAACTTTAGGTATCAGATGGCTTACAGTCAATACTCTTAAAAGAGGCGAAAGAACAATGAAAGAGAAACTTGCAAAAGAAATTATGGATGCTGCTAATAACACAGGTGGAGCTGTTAAAAAGAAAGAAGACACTCACAAAATGGCAGAAGCAAACAAAGCATTCGCAAGTTATCGTTGGTAAGATTATGGGGAAATTAAACCCTATAATCATGGTCTGCACCTCTAAAGTATTGGGTGTAGAATATGAGAAAGGAGGGTGCTGTATTGGGTAGAGCATTTTCATTAGAAAAAACTAGAAATATTGGTATCATGGCACACATTGATGCTGGTAAAACAACAACAACAGAACGCATTCTCTACTACACCGGAGTTAATCACAAAATTGGAGAAACGCACGACGGGTCAGCAACAATGGACTGGATGGATCAAGAGCAGGAAAGAGGTATTACAATTACTTCTGCCGCTACTACATGCCAGTGGAAAGAACACAGAATTAATATCATCGATACGCCGGGTCACGTTGATTTTACAGTTGAAGTTCAACGTTCACTCAGAGTTTTAGACGGTTCAGTTGCTGTATTTTGTGCAAAAGGTGGAGTAGAACCGCAATCTGAGACGGTTTGGAGACAAGCTGATAAATATGAAGTACCAAGAATGGCATTTGTAAACAAAATGGACATAACTGGTGCAAACTTTGATAGAGTTGTTACAATGATGAAGGACAGGTTAAAAGCAAACGCAGTACCTGTACAAATTCCGATTGGAGCAGAGAGCACTTTTAAAGGTGTTGTAGATTTACTTACTATGAAAGCAGTAATTTATAACGACGAAAAAGGTGTAGATATAAGTATTGAAGAGATTCCAGAAGATTTAAAAGAAAAGGCAGAAACTTTAAGAGGGGAACTTTTAGAGGCAGTTTCAGAAACTTCTGAAGAGTTAATGGAAAAATATCTTGAAGGTGAAGAACTAACACTTAAAGAGTTAGATGATGCTATTAGAAAAGCAACTATCGCTAATGAAATAGTACCTGTATTCTGTGGTACTGCATACAAAAACAAAGGTGTTCAGTTATTATTAGATGCAGTAGTTAAATACATGCCATCACCACTTGATGTTAAAGCTATTAAAGGTACAGTTGATGGCGAAGAAGTAACTAGAAAGACTTCAGATGATGAAACTTTCTCGGCACTTGCATTCAAAATTATGACAGACCCTTATGTAGGTAAACTAACATTCTTTAGAGTTTATTCTGGTACACTAGAATCTGGAAGTTATTGCTATAACTCTACTAAAGGCAAAAAAGAGAGAATTGGTAGAATACTTCAGATGCACGCAAACAAGAGAGAAGAAATCAAACAAGTATACTCTGGTGACATTGCAGCAGCAGTTGGACTAAAGTTCACAACTACTGGTGATACATTATGTTCAGAAGGCGATGCAGTAATCCTAGAGAAGATGGAATTCCCAGAGCCAGTTATTAGTGTTGCTATCGAGCCTAAGACTAAAGCTGGTCAAGAAAAAATGGGTATTGCTCTTGCGAAACTTGCAGAAGAAGATCCTACATTTAGAACATATACAAACGAAGAAACTGGACAGGTAATTATTGCTGGAATGGGTGAACTTCACCTTGAAATTATAGTAGATAGATTACTTAGAGAATTTAAAGTTGAAGCGAACATTGGTGCGCCTCAAGTTTCATATAAAGAAACACTTAGAAAAGCTGCTGACATTGACCACAAGTATGCTAAGCAGTCTGGTGGTAAAGGTCAGTACGGACACGTTAAAATTAAAGTTACACCTGCTGAGCCTGGTGAAGGTTATAAATTCATCAACTCAATTACTGGTGGTGCTATTCCTAAAGAGTATATCCCTAAAATTGACGAGGGTATCCAAGAGGCTATGAAAAATGGTCCACTAGGTGGCTATGAAATAGTAGACCTTACAGTTGAACTTTATGACGGTTCTTATCACGAAGTTGACTCATCAGAAATGGCATTTAAAATCGCAGCATCAATGGCATTAAAAGAAGCTGTTAAAAAAGGTGATGGCGTATTATTAGAGCCATATATGAGAGTTGAAGTAGTTGTACCTGAAGAATATATTGGTGATGTTGTTGGTGATATCAACTCAAGACGTGGTAAACTAGACGGTATGGAAACAGAGTTTGGTGTACAGACTATTAAGTCATATATACCACTAGCTAATATGTTTGGATATGCAACTGACCTTAGAAGTAAAACTCAAGGTAGAGGTAACTACACTATGTTATTTGACCACTTTGAGCCGGTTCCACAAGGAATCGCTGATGATATATTAGGCAAAAAATAATTTTAGGAGGAATAAAAATGGCTAAGCAAAAATTTGAAAGAACGAAACCACATATAAACATTGGTACAATCGGACACGTTGACCATGGTAAAACAACATTAACTGCTGCAATCACAAAAACTTTACAAGAAAAGTACGGTTTAGGTGAAAAAGTTGATTTCGAAAACATCGACAAAGCTCCAGAAGAAAGAGAAAGAGGAATCACAATTTCTTCAGCTCACGTTGAGTACGAAACTCCAACAAGACACTACGCTCACGTAGACTGCCCAGGTCACGCTGACTATGTTAAAAACATGATTACAGGTGCTGCACAGATGGACGGTTCTATCCTTGTAGTATCAGCAGCAGATGGTCCAATGCCTCAA
>PDWI01002488.1_pt1 | contig 27548 bp, 27 predicted proteins | sample 1430891 | NCBI WGS metagenome assembly PDWI01 (sample SAMN01162508, study PRJNA174530) | Oral metagenome, whole genome shotgun sequencing project. | biome: Marine environment; feature: Marine mammal; material: Swab sample of the gingival sulcus; isolation source: swab sample of gingival sulcus... | reverse complement strand
TAATTTCATTTTCCGTTAAAATAAGAATCGTTGCTGAACCATCAATTTTATCTTGTGCAAATTGAATCCCCTCCACTAAATCTTCTTTTGTGGAAATTAAGGAAGCAATCAACTCTGTATTGTTTATCAATCCACCACTCATCGTTGCAAACTGCATCCCTTTTTCTTTCATCAATTCCCTTACTAACTCTTCTTTATTATTAATACGACCTACTGTACAAATACCATATTGTCCTTGCCTACTGTATATCGTAAGAGGCTGAGGTTCACTATCACTGATACTGCCAATTCCTGCCAACCCCTCCATATCATCTAGTTCTCTTTCAAATTTTGAACGAAATGGAGAATTTTCAATATTATGAATAGACCTCATCAAGCCATTCTTCGTCTTGATACACATTCCTCCTGTTTTTGTTCCTAAATGAGAATGATAATCTGTACCAAAAAAAACATCCATCGATACATCATTATTTCCTATCGCACCAAATACGCCACCCATAGTTTCTCTCTTTCTTTTTCTTTTTCTTTTTCTTTTTCTTCTAAATTTTATTTTATTCTTTTATACTATTTTTAAATAAACACCACTGATATTGAAAAATTTATATATTTCGTGTTAGCAATCATATTTGCTGAACCACAATCCGAAAGTAAAAATGAAAATATGCGTGAAAAAAAAGGACGTTTTTTAGCGAATAGGCACAGGATGTGCCTTTATGAGTGATTAGCATATTTGATATTTTTACTATCTAGGCATACTGTGAGGCTTATGATTGATAACACGAAATATATTTTTTAAAATAATATCACTTTATTTAACAGTAAAATTATTGTTACAAATCCTCTGAATCGTTTCTACTAAAATTTTATGTTCTACGACTAATACTTTTTTTGCTAAAGTTTCTGGGGTATCTTCTTTTGTAACTTGAACTTTTTCCTGTTTTAAAATACGTCCTGTATCCACACCATCATCAACAAAATGAACAGTTGCACCACTTTCTACTTCCCCTGCTTCAATAACAGCTTGATGAACTTTCATACCGTAAAACCCTTTGCCACAATATTTGGGAATAAGGGAAGGATGAATATTAATAATTTGTTCTTTATATTCATCAATCAATTTCTTTTCTAAAATGGTCATATATCCTGCTAATACAACTAAATCTATATTTTCTGCCTTTAATACCTTAATGATTTCATCCGTTATTTTTTCTTGGGTTTGATAAGTTTCTTTATCAACAACAACACTTTTTATTCCATGATTTTCTGCTCTTTTTAGTGCATAAGCAGATTTTTTGCTAGAAATAACCACTGATATTTTAGCCTGTCCAATTTTTTTGTTTTCAATAGCATCGATGATGGCTTGTAAATTTGTTCCACCACCAGACACCATAACAGCGATATTTAGCATATTGTCACGCCCTTACCTTTTACTACTTTACCAATTACTTTAGGAGTTTCTCCTGCTTGTTCCAGTGCTTTTAACAATTCTTCCTTTTCTGTTTCTGGGATAAAAATCATCATACCAATTCCCATATTATACGTTGCAAACATATCTGTTTCTGTTACGTTACCACACTTCTTGATATAATTAAAAATAGGAAGTACTTCAAAATCGTTCTTATTAATTTCAACACCTAATCCTTTTGGCAATACTCTTGGAATATTTTCAAAAAATCCACCACCTGTAATATGAACCATTCCGGAAATGTTAAATTTACCAACTACTTTATCACAAGCTTCTGCATATATTTTAGTTGGTTTTAATAGTGCATCTCCTAGTGTTTCACCTAATTCTTCTACGTAATCATCTACTTTCATACCCATTTTTTCAAAAAATATTTTACGAACGAGAGAATAGCCATTGCTATGTATACCACTTGATGGCAATCCCACAATCACATGATTTTCCTCTATTTTTTCGCCAGTAATGATATTTTTCTTATCTACAACACCAACTGAAAAGCCTGCCATATCATACTCGCCATCGCTGTAGAATCCTGGCATTTCAGCAGTTTCTCCTCCGATTAAAGCACTTTTTCCTTGAAGACATCCCTCTGCAATTCCTTTTACTATCTTTTCAATTTTTTCTGCTGTGACTTTGCCAGTAGCGATATAATCTAAAAAGAATAAAGGTTTTGCTCCCTGACATAGAATATCGTTGACACACATTGCCACACAGTCAATTCCTACCGTATCGTGTCTATCCATCATAAATGCAATCTTTAATTTCGTACCAACACCGTCTGTTCCTGACACAAGAACAGGTTCTTCCATATTGGTCATATCAAGTTTAAAAAGACTACCAAAACTACCAAGACCCGTTAAAACATTTTGATTAAACGTCTTAGATACGTGTTTTTTCATCAGAGATACTGCTCGTTCTCCCTCTTTTGTATCAACACCTGCATCTTTATAACTTAAATTCTGTTCACTCATCTTCTCCACCTATCTTATCATTTATACAACATACTAAAAAATTGATTGTTAAAATTTTCACATATTAATTTTTTACCCTTGCTAACACTTCGTTATACGTTTCTTCAATATTGCCTAAATCTCTCCTAAATCTATCTTTATCCATTTTTTCATTGGTCTTTACATCCCAAAGTCGACAAGTGTCTGGTGAAATTTCATCTGCTAAGATAATTTCTCCTTTATAAAGTCCAAACTCGATTTTAAAATCAATTAATTTTAATCCTTTTTCTAAGAAATACGCTTTCAAGGTTTCATTGACTATTTTGGCATATTTTTTAATGGTTTCCAGTCGTTCTGGTGTCGTTAGTTCAAGTGCTAGAATATGGTCATCGTTAATCAGTGGATCTCCTAAATCATCATTTTTATAGGAAAATTCTAATACGGGTGTTTTAAAAGTAATCCCTTCCTCTACACCGTATCTTTTGGAAAAAGATCCTGCTGATACATTTCTCATAATCACTTCAAGAGGCACAATTTCAACTGCTTTTACTACTGTTTCTCTTTCAGAAAGTTGCTCTACAAAATGAGTTGGCACCCCTTTTTTTTCTAATATTTGCAATAATATATTGGTCATTGTGTTGTTTACGACGCCTTTTCCGGCAATGCTTCCTTTTTTTTCTCCGTTAAATGCTGTGGCATCGTCTTTATAATCCACAATATACTTATCTGCTTCCTCTGTTTTAAAAACTTTCTTCGCTTTACCCTCATAAAGTTGTTCTAATTTTTTCATAATAACAATCTCCTTTTTATCTTATACTAAATGTGAACACTATTTTTTATACTATTTTTAAATCAACTATTTTATCTTATTGTTTATGTCTAATTTTCTTGCATTTCTTTATCTAGTGCGATAACATCTGCTTCCATTTTTAGTTTATATTCTTTTATTTTTTCTCTAAATGCTGGATATTTTATACTTAATATTTGCACTGCTAAAATTCCTGCATTTTCAACACCATCAATGGCTACGGTTGCCACTGGTACACCTTTTGGCATCTGAACTACGGATAAAAGAGAATCTAAACCATCTAACGTGCTTGATTTCATCGGTATTCCTATCACTGGCAATGGACTATTCCCAGCTAAAACACCTGCCAAATGAGCTGCTTTTCCTGCTGCTGCAATAATAAGTTCAATCCCATTTTTTTCTGCATTTTTGGCAAAATCTTCTGCCACCGATGGTGTTCTATGCGCTGAAATAATCCTAATTTCCACCTCTACCCCAAAATCTTTTAATATTTTTTCACAGACTTGCACTCTCTCATAATCTGATTTACTGCCCATTACTAATGCTATTTTTGCCATTTTATTCATCCTCTCTTTGCTTATCTTTTTTGCCAATTACTACAAAATTGTTCTTTGCAAAAAATTCTATGCAATCTTAAAACTTATTTTTCAACTAATTTCTTTCTACTATTTTTATTTTCTGCTTGCACTACGTCCTTTTTTATTTGAAATATCGAATACCTGCACTAAATATGTCTTGATTTTTATTCCCATAAATATTTTTATGAACAGCTTCTCCTGTTCTTTCAGAATGTGCCATTTTTCCTAATACTCTGCCATCTGGCGATGTTATCGCCTCTATATTCCATATAGAACCATTTGGATTGATATTGGTTTCAGTAGAAAACTCTCCTTGCACACCGACGTACTGTGTTGCAATCTGTCCATTTGCTAACAAGTCTTTTAACACTTCTTCACTGGCAACAAATCGACCTTCTCCATGAGAAATTGGTACGGCATGAACATCGCCAACATGAAAGTCTGCAAACCATGGCGATTTTACAGATGAAACTCTAGTATTTACAATCTTAGATTGATGTCTGCCAATAGTATTATATGTAAGAGTTGGTGCAGTATCTGATAAATTTCTAATTTCGCCATAAGGAACTAATCCAAGTTTAACAAGTGCTTGAAAACCGTTACAAATTCCTAGCATCAATCCATCTCTATCATTTAAAAGTTCGTGTACTGCCTCTTTAATTTTTTCATTTCGAAATACTGCTGTAATAAACTTTGCTGACCCATCTGGTTCATCTCCACCTGAAAAGCCTCCAGGAATACATATAATTTGACTTTCTTTCATTTTCTGTGCTAGTGCATCGATGGATTCTTCCATATCTTTCGGATTTAAAGTCTTTATTAATTGAGTTTCAACTTGCCCTCCTGCTCTTTCAAAGGCTCTTTTTGTATCCATTTCACAGTTAGTACCAAAAAATACTGGCACTACAACTTTCGGTTTAACATCTTTCGGTAAAATAATGCTCGGTTTATCAACATTTCTTTTTTTATAAGATACCGATGGTATTTTATTGTGCTCTTTTGTTTTTTCTGAGGATTTTACCTCTGTTGGAAATACTTTTTCTAAGGTACTATCCCAATTTTCAAGTATTTCTTCCATGGCAATGGAGATAATCTCTCCCTCTTTTTTATAAATTTCTGCTCCTGTTAAGCTAGTTTCTCCGACTACTTTCCAACCATAATTTTTTTCAATAATTTCCTCTGCATTTTCTTTTTCTACTTCCATTAATACCGTGCCATATCTTTTGTCAATCAACTCTTCGTCATTTAATCCGTGTAATTTAAATCCTATTTTATTCCCTACCGACATCTTGATAGCTGACATAAATACGCCACCTTGTCCAACAGCATAAGCAGAAAGAACTTTTTTATCTTTTATAAGTTGCGTGATAGCATCCATATTGTATCGATAATCATTAAAATCAGGTTCTCCATATTTATCTAAATATAAATCTGCTAAAATCAGTTTATTGCCAAAGTTTTTAAATTCTGGGCTTATAATATTGTCTGCCTCTCCTGTTGCAACAGCAAAAGAAATCAATGCTGGTGGTACTTTTATATCCATAAAAGTTCCTGACATACTATCTTTACCACCTATTGCTGGTGTGCCTAATTCTTTTTGCACTTTTAACGCACCAAGTAATGCTGCAAGTGGTTTTCCCCAACTTTGTTCGTCTGTAAGCTTTTCAAAGTATTCTTGAAAAGAAAGTCGAACTTTTGAGTATTCTCCTCCTGCAACGACTATTTTAGTCACGGAATCAATAACAGAGGTTAATGCACCATGATATGGTGATTGTTCTGCTCTTTCAGGGTCATAACCATTTGACATTATTGTTACTGTTTTTGTATTGCCTTTTACAAGAGGTAACTTTGATACCATACATTGTGATGGTGTTAATTGATATTTTCCACCTAATGGCATTAATACTGTATTTGCCCCGATGGTACTGTCAAATTTTTCAATAAGTCCTCTCTGGCTACAGTTGTTTAAGTCTTTTAAAATTGCTAGTGCCTTTTCTTTTGTAAAAAGTACATCTTCTTTTTCTACGACATTTTCATTAACTACTTTTGCCTTTGCCCTTTGAGAGGCACCATTTGTGTCTAAAAAGCTTCTCTTTAAGTCTAATATAACCTCTCCGTCAAAGCTCATTCGAAATCTTCCTGTATCTGTTACTTTCGCCACCACTGTCGCTTCAATATTTTCTTCATTGGCAAGCTGAATAAATTCATCCACATCTTTAGCTGCTATAACTGTTGCCATTCTTTCTTGAGATTCTGATATTGCTAGTTCCATCCCTGACAACCCTTGATATTTCTTAGGCACTTTATCTAACGCCACATCGATGCTATCTGCCAATTCTCCGATTGCCACAGAAACACCTCCTGCACCAAAGTCATTACATTTTTTAATCAGTCTAGTCGCTTCTTTTCTTCTAAACAATCGTTGTATATTTCGTTCCACTGGTGGATTTCCTTTTTGTACTTCTGCACCACATTCTTCTAAGGAGCTTAAATCATGTTCTTTTGATGAACCTGTTGCACCTCCTAAACCATCTCGTCCTGTTCTTCCACCTAAAAGAACGATAACATCTCCCTTTACTGGCTTTTCTCGTCTAACATTTTCAGCTGGTGCAGCACCTACAACTGCTCCAACTTCCATTCTTTTCGCCACGTAATTAGAATGATAAATTTCTTGAACAAGTCCTGTGGCTAATCCGATTTGATTCCCATAAGAACTATATCCATCAGCTGCTTTTTGGGTAATGATTTTCTGTGGTAATTTCCCTTTTAACGTTTCTTTTATAGATACTGTAGGGTCTGCTGCTCCTGTTACTCTCATTGCCTGATAAACATAAACTCTGCCTGAAAGGGGATCTCTAATAGCACCACCTAGACAAGTTGCTGCACCACCAAAAGGTTCTATTTCTGTGGGATGGTTATGTGTTTCATTTTTAAACATTACAAGCCAATCTTGTTTTTCTCCATCAATATCTGCCTGCACTTTAATGCTACAAGCATTGATTTCATCTGAAATATCAATATCATCAACAATTCCTTTATGCTGTAAATACTTTGAGCCTATAACAGCTACGTCCATTAAATTAATATCTCTACCACCATTCGCCTTATTTACAAGTGCTTTATTGCCATATAGCTCTTTTCTCATTTCTAAGTAATCACGAAATGCCCTCTTGACGATTTTCCCATACTCAGAATCATCAAATTGAATATCTTCCAGTTCTGTCATAAAAGTTGTGTGCCTGCAATGATCTGACCAATAAGTGTCAACCACTTTTAATTCTGTCATAGTCGGTTGTCTTTTTTCTTCAATAAAATATTGTTGTATTACTTTTAAATCGTCTAAAGTCATGGCGAAACCTTGAATCTCTTTAAAGTCTTCAAGCTCTTCTTCGCTTTTATTTGTGAAATTTTTAACAATTATTTCTTTTTCAATACTGATGTTTTCTAAATCTAAAGTTGTTGGCACTTCTAACGTTGCTTCTTTTGACTCTACAGGATTTATCAAATATCTTTTCACTTTTTCCATTTCTTCATATTCTAATTGTCCTTTTAAATAAATTATTTTTCCACTTCGAACACTTGGATTTTCACTAGGAGAAATAAGCTTGATACATTGTTCTGCCGAATCGGCTCTTTGATCATATTGCCCTGTAAGAAGCTCTACTGCAAAGGTATTTTCTATATTATTTGCGATTTCTTCTGGCAAAGTATCTTCCCACACAATATCTGTATTAGACTCTGAAAAAACACTCTCCTTTGCTTTTATAAAAGCTTCTGCACCGATATGTTCTACAAAATACCTATTGATTATCCTTACTTCTTCCAAATTTTTCAATTCTAAATTTTCTTTTAAATCAGCAAATAATTTCTGTGATTCTACATCAAACCCTTTTTTCTTTTCTACAAAAACAGTCTTAACCATATTTTATCCTTTCCTATATTTTAAATAGATGATTTTTACGTATATTTAAAGCCTAAGTTTTATACTATTTTTAACATCTTCCTCTCTATTAATCATTTTATCATCTAATTTAAACGATTTCCATTACAATTTATTTTTTAAACGGTTTAAAGTTTGGCACATATCGTATTTTTTGTATACTTTTCATTCTTTTTATACGTTTTCTATTGTAAAAATCCCCTAAAATTAAAGTTAAACCATTTAACCTTAATTTTAGGGGATTCTAATAAAAAACATTTTAACTTCTCGTAAATACTCTTTTCGGTTTAAAAAGTTTCATCAATATATAAGAGCAAACACCCATAATAATAGTAGCAACAATTCCTATAACAATATATATTCGAAGAAGTAAGGTTTTACTTACAATTTGATATAAAATTTCATGTTCATTCATTTGATAATCAAAGCTGGTCAACAACACAAAAGGATTTTTGTTTATGAAGAAGAAAAATCCAAAATATAAAATCATGAACCCTAAATAAATCTTTAGACTTCCATTGATATATTTTCGCATCTCTTTATCGTGTAATTTTTTTCGACCATAAATAAGCACTATTATACTGTATACTACCAATATAACACTAAAAAAAGCTTCAATATCTAACACCCTTCTAATTTTTTCAGCAAGTCGAACTTCTTTTTTAGAGAATTCATATTCTCCTATTTGTTCTTCAGATATACTATGTAAACTTAAATTATCATTGTTCCAAATCATAAAATCAGAAATCAAATTACTAATTTCATTATTACTGTAAGGTAGTTCTGTATTTTCATCAAAATTTGATGCTTTAAACTCATATTGGTATACATCTGGCATTCTTACCACAAGGTTGGCACTAACCATAAAGGCTACAAAAGGCAAACATATACTAAAAAAAATTAAAACAACTGTCTTTATAATCTTCATCTATCTTTCTTCCCTAAAATAATTGATACCTAAATTAGCAGGTGGTTTATTTTGACTTCTTGTTCTTGTAGAACCTAATATAACAATGACGATTGTTGCAACATATGGTGCCATATCGACTAAATATTGTGAAATGTTAATACCCATTGCTTGAAGTCTTAATCCTAAGATACTAAGACCACCAAATAAAATAACACCAAATAATGCTTTTATCGGATTCCACGCCACAAATATAACTAATGCTACTGCTATCCAACCTCTACCTGTAACCACATCATCTTGCCATATAGGTACTCTCACAAGAGCTAAATAAGCACCTCCTAATCCACATAAAAAGCCACCAATCAAAATATGTACATATTTATATAGCGTTACATTAATACCTGACGCATCTGCTGAACCTGCATTTTCCCCAACTGCTCTTAAATTAAGTCCTAAAGAAGTTTTATAAAGATACACGGCACTTACAATAACTGTCACATACCCTAAATAAACAAAAATATCTTGCTTAAAAAAGACATCTCCTAAAAATGGGATTTTACTTACAATCGGTAAGTCTATCTTCTGAAAAAATTCACTTACTTCAATGGGCACAGATTGACCAATCAACGGTTGTCCAATAAAACTTGTAAATCCTGTACCAAAAATAGTCAAAGTAAGTCCTGTTACCGTCTGATTTGCCCTAAAAGAAACAGTTAATACAGCAAATATTAAAGCACCTAATGCCCCTGCTAGCCCTGCTACCACAATTGCTACCATAGGATTATGTAAATGATATGCTCCTAAGAACCCCATTACAGCACCCATCAGCATCATTCCCTCTACACCTAAGTTTAGACTTCCTGATTTTTCTGTAATCAATTCTCCTATTGTGGCAAAAAGTAAAGGTGTCCCTGCTACTATGCAAGTTGCTAAAAAATCCGACATACTAAGCCACCTCCTTTAATTTTTTTCTATTTGGAAACGACACTTTATATTCTAAGAAAAATTCACTACCAAGTACAAAGAACAATATAATACCTTGTACGACCCCAGCTACTGCACTTGGTACACTAAGTGCAATCTGAATATATGCACCACCTTGTATCAACATAGCAAATCCCATACACACAAAAAGTACGGCAATAGGATTTAATCGAGCAAGCCAAGCAGTAATGATTGCTGTAAATCCATATCCTCCTGAAAGTCCTGCATTTAAGGTTTTCTCTATGGCAGATGCCTGTATCATTCCAGTCAATCCACAAAGTCCTCCCGATAACAGCATTGCTAAAATAATAATTTTGCCGATGCTCATCCCTGCATATTGTGCCGTCTTCATACTTTCACCAACAACTTTTATCTCATATCCTAGCTTCGTATAATTCATTAACACGTATATTAAGACAACTGCTATTAAAGCAATCATCCAACCGATATGTACACCAAATACTGATGGCAACACAGCATTTTCACCAAAAGAAGCAACTTTTGGGAATCCATTAGCAGCAGGATCTCGCCACGCATCATACTGAAGATACGTCACAAATTTAATGGCAATATAATTCATCATCAAAGTAAAGATTGTTTCATTTGTCCCTAATTTCGCTTTAAAAATTGCTGGTATCGCTGCCCATACACCACCCACTGCCATTGCTGCAAGTGCCATAGAAATCAACATCACAGGTTTTGAAAGACCATCTACATTTAACGCAACATACGTCGCTGCAAATGCACCCATTATAATCTGTCCTTCACCACCAATATTCCAAAACTTCATTTTAAAAGCGACTAAAATTCCTAAAGAAGTTATCACAAGTGGTATCGCCTTTATAATCGTCTGCTTGATTCTAAGTTCTGTCCCTAAAGCACCCTCTATAATAGCTTGAAAAACGGATACAGGATTTAAGCCAAATATCATCAATATAATCCCTGAACACAGGATAGACAAAATGATAGCAGAAACTCTTATGATAATTTCTTGCTTTCTATTTAAATTTTCTCTCTTCGTCAGTCTAAGCCAGTTCATTAAATCCTACCTCCTCTGTTTCAAGTACCGTTCCTGTCATAAGCATACCAAGTTCCTCTTTATCTACATTTTCAGCATTGACAATTCCTGTGATTTCACCACCACACATCACCATAATTCTATCTGAAATTTCTAATAAAACATCTAAATCTTCTCCAATAAATAAAACACCTACGCCTTTTTTCTTCTGCTCATTAAGAAGGTCATATATCTTATGACTTGCCCCTATATCAAGTCCTCTAACTGGATACGCTGTTAAAATAACTTTTGGATCTAAATCAATTTCTCTACCTAGCAAAACTTTTTGTATATTACCACCTGACATTTTTTGAACAGGTGCATAAATACTAGATGTTTTTACTTCTAATTCTTCTACGATTCGCTCTGCTTTTTTTGTCACATCAGCAGTTTTTAAAAATAAACCCTTTTGATTTCTATATTCTTTTAAGAGCAAGTTTTGAACAATATTCATGTTCCCTACAAGACCCATTCCTAATCTGTCTTCAGGAATAAATCCTATGCTGATACCCTTTTTTAGAATTTCTCTCGTTTTCTTTCCTTTTAAGCTCTCATTTTCAAAAAGTATATCACCTTTTTCAAGCTTTAACAGTCCTGCGATTGCTTCACAAAGTTCTTTTTGACCACTTCCTGCAACTCCTGCTACACCTAATATTTCACCACTATTCAGTACAAAACTCGCATTTTTTAAAGCAGGCTTTTTATCTTCGCCCATAACATCTACATTTCTAAGTTCAAGCAATGGCTCTCCGACCTCTTCTGTCTTTACTCGTTCAATAGAAAGTGCCATTTTTTTGCCTACCATCATATCAATTAAGTCTGAAACATCCACTTCTCTTGTTTTTACTGTACTAATCGATTGCCCTTTTCTAAGAACTGTTATCTTATCACTAATTTCCATCACTTCATTTAACTTATGAGTGATGATTATAATAGCACAACCTCTTTCTTTCATATTTCTAATGATATCAAAAAGTTTTTCAATTTCCTGTGGTGTTAAAACTGCTGTTGGTTCATCTAAAATTAATATTTCTGCCCCTTTATGCAACACTTTTATAATTTCCAACGTTTGCTTTTCGCCTACAGACATTTCGTAAACTTTTCGATTTCCATTTACTTCTAATCCATATTTTTCACACAACGCTTCTAAGTCTTCCAGTGCCTTTTTTTTGTTTCTAAAAATACCACCATCTTGACCTAATGAAACATTTTCCACAGCAGACATCACTTCTACTAATTTAAAATGCTGGTGTATCATGCCAATACCTTTTGCTATAGCATCTTTCGGTGATTTCAATTCCACTTCTTCACCATCGATGGCAATCGTTCCACTATCTTGCTTATATATTCCTGAAAGCATATTCATCAAGGTACTTTTTCCAGCACCATTTTCACCTAAAATAGCGTGAACTTCCCCTCTGTAAACTTCCAAGTCTACATTATCATTCGCCTTTAAATCACCAAAAGATTTACTGATATTTTTCATTTCTATGGCAGGTTTTAAATTCATTAGTATAAATCCCTCCGTAAATAATATTATTATCTGTTAAGTTTATCATATTTACTACTAAATTCAAAGAATAAATACACCTATTATTAAAGTTTTCTATAAAGTTTTATGACATTAATGAATAAAATTTTAAAAAAGTAAATAAATCATTATTTTTTTACTTTTTATTCGTGATTTTTTCAAAAAATCTAAAAAAAGTTCTTGCATTTTATTTCGATATAGTGTAATATAAATAACGTTGATAGCAAAACCAGAATATGCATTACAAGTTTATCGGCGCGATTGGCGGAATTGGCAGACGCACTAGATTTAGGTTCTAGCGGGAAACCGTGGGGGTTCAAGTCCCTCATCGCGCACCAAAGAGGGAAAACCACTAAATATTGAATTTAGTGGTTTTTTGATTGTACCCCTTTGATTGCAATGGTTTAGTCTATTGTTCTTGTTTAAACATTTGATAATAAAAATTCATATTTTTAATCAAAAAATCATATTTTTAAATAAAACTTGTAACGTTTTTTTACATTATCATATCTGTTATTCTATCCACTATGGCTATCATTTCAGCCTTGGTAAATGTTCCGTTTAAATCTTTCTCATGCTTCTCTGGGTTTTTTATAATCCCCTTTTTCTCTAAACTTTTTAGATGTTTTTTCGCCCAATGTTCTCTTTTCATTTCTTTCACTCCCTCTACATATTCAATATTAAAATATTCACATATTCCTCTTGCGTGTTCCTCTGCAACTTCTTTTTGAAAATCTTTATTGATCATTAGCATTGCTTCTCTTTTGTTATCCATAAAACCATTTTCAGTAAGAACAGCTGGCATATTTGTTTCTCTAAGTACATAAAAATTACTTTCTTTTATTCCTCTGTCAACTTGCTGATATACACCGCCTTTTAAATATTTATGAATATGCTCTGCCAATTTTCTACTTTTCGGAGAATTAAAATAAATATGCAATGAAAAACCCTCTGGATTTTTACCTGAAAATGTTCCATCATATGCATTATAATGAATTGATACGTACAAATCTGCCTTTTTTCTGTTTGCTAATTTTACTCTATCACTGAGTGATGTATCTTTATCTGTCGGTGCAACTAAAAGAGTATCAAATCCACATCGTTTTAATTCTTTATCTAGCAACTTAACTACTGCACGATTAAATTCATTTTCTTTTATTTGTCTGCCATTTAATTCTGGAATTGGTGGCGTTCTTTTTCCTGGTGTTTCAATTCCATGACCATCATCCAATGCAATCAATATTTTTCTTATTTTTTTATTCATTTTCTTCCCCTTTTTCTTTATTCTTACCTGCTTGATAACTGAAAAAACTTTGAAATACTAATGTTAAAAGTATCATTACATTATCTGTTCCTAAATCCCCTCTAATAGCAAGTACAGCAAAAATTATCGCTGCAATTATTGAGATAATGCTTTTTACTTCTATCAATTTTGATAATTTTTTCATTTTTTATTTCTCCTTTACTTTTTAAAAAACTTTAAAAATCCTGTCTTATTTTCAGAAAAATCAATTCGTTCATGTGCTTGTTTTGTAGATGCTTCTAAATTTATGATACGTTCTCTATTTTCCTTTACCTCTCCTCTCACACTACGCATTTCTGTTTTAATTTCTTTCATTTCATCGATTATCATATCAAGTTTTACCATAACTCTTGTCATTTGATTAGTATCTTCTTCAATCTCGTGTTTTTCTTTCCTTTTCTGATTTTTTGTCCCTTGCCAAAGTCCAAAAGATGTAGTTATGATACTAATTAATAATGCTATTTCTATCGTCATTCTTTTCCCTTTCTATAAATTCGCTTGTTTAATCATATTTAATAAATAAATTTTTTGAGTTAGTGTCAAATTATCTCCCATTGCTTCCATCATCCTATATTCTTTATGTTCTTCTTCTCCTTCCTTTGCATTTTTTATTTTTTCTAATAATTCTGATGTAAGTCCTTGTTTTTGTAATTTTTTCAATGTTAAAATTTTTGCTAAATCATATTCTTTTTTACCCTCTGCATTTTGAAGATTTTTAAGTATTACTTCCCCTTTTTCTCCTTGTTCTAAAAATTTAAGTGCTTTTGCATTTTTCTTTTTATAATCCTTCGCATTTTCATAAAGCTCTTTATATTCAGATGGATTTACATTTTCAGCAACTGAACTGTAATTTTTTTGATGTCTTTCGTTAAATCCTGATTGTATAAAATTTTCTCTATTGCTATAATCTCTTTTATTTTTGTTTTTTTGGTCTAAATATTCCCCTATTGGTTTTCTTTGGTCTTCATCTAAATCGCTCTCTATTAATAAATCTTGTTTAGGACTTTTTTTATTTCCAAACAATTTCATTGCTCTTATTAATTTAACCTGTTTTGTTATGTCGTCTTCTTTTTTCCCAATATCTTTTAGCAATGATGAATCCTTATCCTTAAAAGCCGTATCTCTATTTTTGATATAGTCTTTTCCCTCTTTTGTACTCCATGTACCTAAGGTTGATGCTATTAGATAATTAGGTATACTTTTTTCTAAGCCAAATCGTACATTTCCTTTCCTAGTTAATGACATAGGTGCTTTATACTTAGTAAATTCAACATCTTTATTTTCAAATCCTAACAATTTTTTATTTAAATAATTTATCCCTTGACCAAAAGGGAAAGCTGTTCTATTGACTAATGGAATAAGTTCATTTCTTGTCATTTTCATTCGTGGAAGTACAGACATATCTTGAAGTCCTCTATACATACGTTCTACTTGTTTTCCACCATATGGCAAAACTGTATTTAATACTGCTGGTGCTATATCTATATCTTCCCCTTTCCATAGTTGCCACAGAGGTCTACCTAACATATTTATTGCTACATTTCCGGTTCCAAATCTAGTAGGATCTTCTTGTCCAAAAAGTTCATTGCTATAACCTTTTTCACCTGACATTTGGAGTAACGCACTACCTACATAAGCACCAAGTGGCATATTTGATATTAAATGTCCCACTAAGCTTTTTCCAATTTCATCAGCAGTTTTTCCATATTGACCATCCTCTGCATTCTTAATACCATCATATACTACACCAATTGGGTCAAATCCTATTGTTCTTCCTGTTGTAGCTTCCAATGCTCTATTCATTAAAAAAGATACACCTATTAATTTTGCCAATTTACCTGCTTGTCTTTCCCCTACAAGTTCTTTCAATACATTATACGTATTTAATACTTCCACTTGAAATGGTGCTATTAATTTTACAAATTTACTTCTTTGAGATATGGGCATTTCTCCAATACCTCTACCTGCTACAGCTTTTCTTGTTTTTTCATCTGCAAAGTAAACGGCATCTTTTTCACTCATTCCTCTCGCTAAATTTTCTTTGTAGTATGATATAAATCCAGCATTCGCCACTACTTCATCGCCAAATTCAAGGCTTCTACCTAGTCCGTTGCCTAGTTTATCCTTTTTGCTAGTTGCAAATTTCCTAAAATTTTTATCTAAATATCGTTCACGTAAAAAATCTGATTTTTCTAGTATTTCTAAAGTCTTTTCATCTCCTGCGATTGCTTTCATACTCCCTAAGAGTCCTTCTTTTAAAGTTTTTTTATTTTCTGAATAAGCTACAACATTACCTAGATTAAAAAATTGTGCTAATATTGTATGTGCATTACCTACTACCGCATTTGTCCTATATCTTCTACTTATTGCATCCAAAGCATTTAAAGCATTTCTTCCAGCTTCGCCAAACCAATTATTAAATGTTCTGTCTATTATGTTTGTTTTCCCTGCCAGCTCATTGGTAAATTTCATTAAATATCCTATTAATTCGTTTGCTTCGCCGTGAGTATTTTCTTTTAAAAGCTTAATGATGTCTCTAAGCTTCGGTATATTTTTTTCTATATGAATTTTGTACTCTGCTTGTGGTATGTATTTTAACATTCCACCTACTGCATCTTCTGTATAATCTCCATTGCCTTGTTTCTGCATAAATCCAGCAAATTTACTATTTGGTTTGGTATGGTCTGTTATTCCAACTAGTTTAGGGTCAATATTTGTAGCTGTGTTCATGATGTTATCAAGTTCTTTGAAAAAGCCTGTTTCTAGCTCTTGGAAGTGATGAAAATAATCTTGACGTTCATTTAGTCTTTTGTTTCTAGTATAATAATTTATTTCTTCCTGAATGATTTTCTGTTCTTCTAAAGATTTACCAATTTTCTTTTTTTCCATCTTGGCAACTTCTTTTTCTACGTTAGGATATATTTTTTTTAAACTATTATTAATACCATCTAAATATTGTTTATACATGGTTCTGAAAATTTTACTTGCATCTCGTATGTTCTCCCACGCATATTTACCATTAGGCATTTTATAATTAAATTCTTGTTGCAATTTTACGATGTCATATGGTTCATCATCTATTTTCACATTTAAAAATTCATCTTTTACTCTTTTAGGTCTTTTACCCTCTCCAAACCACTGTACAGCTTTACTTTCTTTTGACCCTTTAGCGATACCTAAATCTTGTACTACTTCTTTATAGATTTTGTTTGTTTTTTCTTGTACATTCTTTGCATAAGCTCCCTTCGATGCATAAAAATCTTTTTCAAAATTATTTCTAAACCATTCTCTGCCCTCTTTATTGTCTTTAAACATATATTCTAAATTTCTTGTTAAATCTTTATTTATTTCATCTGTTAAATTTAAAAATTTGTGTCTTTGTCTTACACCGCCTTCAAACATTTTTAAATCGCTTTCAGCTTGTTCTTTGTATTCCTCCATAAAATTTTTATATTCTAAATCATCTTCTGTATTGAATTCTATATTACTTTTCTTCTGCCTTACCTGATTTTTTGCCAAAGCTTCTATTTCTTCTGGCTCCGTTTTCTTTAATTCATATTTTTGAGGATATGTGTTATCCATCATACTTGCCAACCTTAAAGCCTCTTCATCTTCATCCCCTAAAATTTTTGTTTTGCCCTCATATTCATAAAATCCTTTTTCTTCGTTATTTTTTAATTTCTTGTTTTTTAATATTTCACCTATATCCTCTATCTTATTAACATCAAAAGGTTGCTGGCTAAGTGGTTTCTTTTGATTTATTCCTGAAATATTTTTTGGCAGCTTTTCCAGCTCATCTAAATCATCTATTTTATTTATATTATTTTTAATATTTAACTTCTCGGCAATTTTCTTATTTTTAAGCACTTTTTTTAAAGGTTTATTAAAATCATCTGCTCTATATCTTCGCAATTTATTAAGTTTTCTTAATTTATTCAATTTAATAAGATGACCTAACCCCTCAAAACCTGCCCCTAAACCTAAATCAATACCTGTTTGTAACGCAACATCTTTAGTAAGCTCTTTTCCTTCAAGTCCTCTTTTATATTTTGAATTTAAGTAGTTAAGTCCTAATCCTATTGTGCTATCTGTTGCTGTTGATTTTGCTATTGCTTGACCTAATTTCCCCATTTTTGCAATTTTGGGTATTTTAAGCACTGCTCTACCTAATCCTACTGCTTCACCCATTCCGTAACCCATACCATATTGCATACCTTCGCCTAAAAAGTCCCCTACTTTATGTGCTGTGGATTTTTTCATAATTTCAGCAACATCTGAACCAAATCTTTTTTTGGTATCCTCGTGACCTCTCCCTAAAAACCCTTGAGCTAATCCATAGCTAAATCTTCTGTATTTGTTATTTTTTAAAATATCGCCTAAAACATTTACTCTAGTTTCATAATCTCCCCTACTACCTTTTAAGCTATAATTATTCTTTTTAGGCACTATTTTTACATCACGTTTTTCATAAGTTTTTTGCCTTGGAACTGTTCTAAAATGTCCTTTTTCATATGGATTTCTTCCAGATGCTATTTTTAAATGCTGTGTGTATGATTTTTCCCCCATCCATCGTTTTAATTTATTTGTATCGCCCTGTATGGAACTATAAAGTGGTATCCCTGCTTTTTTTCTGTATTCATTTGCCGTATTATTAGCTCTTCTCATTCCCAAAAAATTTTTATTGTTTTTAGCTATTTCATAAAGTCTTTTCTGTTCTTTTATTTTTTTTTGAGTTTCTTTAGCAAAATCATCTATACTTTGTTTTTCTCTCTTGATTTTCTTAGCATAAGCCATATATGATTTACTTTCTCTTTGCATTTCTACTCCCCTATATCGCTTTTAACATTTCTTCAAATTCATCTTCGCCTATTTCTCCAGCATGAAACATCGATACTAAATCATTATATGTCAATTTTTTTTGTTTTTTCGGTTTCACTTTATGTGCTTTATAATTATCTAAATTATATCTTTTTAACTTTAAATTATTCTCAAATGCTTGTTGCTGGTCTTCCCTCTGCATTTGCATCAATTTCTCTATTTTTTTGTTCCGTTCTGCATTCAAATATGGTATTTTCCACGCTTCGCTACTATCTCCCTCTTGCATCATTGCCGATATTCTATTTATCTCTGCTTGATAATCTTGAGAATATGCACCTATTGTTTTTAAGAACTTTTGTTCTTTTGCTTGTGCCTCTTTATACTTTAATGCTTCTTGCTCTCTTAATACTTCCATCTGTGCCATTCTCTCTGTCATCGCTCTTTTGTATGCTTGTTGTATTTCAATAGCTTCTTGTCTTGCTTGTTCTGCCCTTCCGTCTTGTCTGACTTTATTTATAGCATTATCTATCCGACTGTATGCATTTGCCTTTTCTTTATTAATACTATTTATAGCATTTTCATAATCAGAACCAATATTCAATGCTCTCGTCTCTCTTGCTCCTCCTGTTATTCCTCTCACACCTGCTGTACTTTTTAAACCTTTTTCTCTTTGCATTTTTAAAATATATTGTTGTCTTGCCATATCTTTGTATTGATTATTTATACTTGTCCTTTGATTATTTAGTTCTCCCACGCTAGCATTTATGCGTTCCTGTCTTTGCTTTTCAAGTTTTCTCTTTAAATCTTCTTGTTCTTTTAATAATTGTCTTTGTGGATTATCTTCTATGTCATTTCTCCTACTCACATACTCTGATGAACCTCTATTTCTTCTTCTTTCTTTTATTTGTTTATCATTTTCTAAAGCTTTTCTATAGGCTTTTTTCATATTGTTCATATCAGCAGTTCCACCACCTTTATAATTGCTATTCCCCCTGATATTACTTTCTAACATATCTCTTGCAACACCTAAGTCCACATTGTTGTGCCTTGCTATACTCTCTATTCTTTTTTTATTCCTTTCAAAAAAATCTGTTGTTCCACCTCTCCCTCTTTCATCTCTTTTAATAGGAGCTGTTCTATATGCCATACGTCACCTCTTTCAAAAAAAGGGAGCAAATGCCCCCTCATTCCTCTACATCTTCGATTTCATTTCTAAAATATCATTTAGACTATAACGCTTTAATACCTCTGCAAATTCTTTTGCTTTTTCTTCCGTAAATACTTCTGGGTCATTTTCATCTGCAAGCTTGTCCATACCAACACCTACATCCCATTTACCATTTTCACAAAGTTCTTTCACTCTCTCTCTGCATTTTCATAAAATGGATTTCCTTTTAAAGCTTCTAGCTCTTCCCTTAATGTTTTTACTTCTTTCATAATTTAACCTACTCTTTCTAATAACTATAACTTTCTATTACTTCAATACCATATTCAATAGCACATTCATGTTCAATTTTACACCCTCTTGCACTTTCCCAGTCTTTAGCAAACACTGCAATGTCTGCTTCTGATAAAAGTTTAATACTTTCGCTCAAATATCTTAATGGAGACCATTTCTCTGTATCGAAATCGTCAAAATAAAAATCTATAATTTCTATGTCATCTCCATAGTTTTCTTTCACTTTCTTAATTAAATGGTTTCTTTCTTTTTTAATATCTTCCTCACTTTTACCTTTCATTGGTTGACTTATAAATATTTTTTTCATCGTTTTACCTCTTTCTATTATTTAAATTTTAACGATTAACTTTTTTAATAACCTTTACACCATCTTCTTTTGTTTCTACTTTCACTTTATTTTGGTTTTTAGGTTCTTTTTTCTTTAAAATCTCTTGCAATTTATCACTAAATGCCATCACTTACACCCCCATATACAGATATTTCATTAATTTCAGTTTCTACTGTAAGATTTATCCCATCTTCTACCTCTACTGTAATTTCAACTATACCATCTACTGGGTCATATATTCCTATTTCTTCACCATCAGCTAATAATTTAACTGGTGTTGTTAATTCTTCATATTCACCTGTGTGTTTTTTTAGCAGTATATTTAGCTTTAAAGTTTTTAATTCTTCACTTGAGCTTAATTCTTCTTCAATAACTTCTAAACTATATTCTTGCTCTACATATTCCGTCACTTTTCCACCATCTTCAAACACTGTTTCTTCAAAAACTTTACCATTTTCAATGACTATCATAATTTCCTCTTTCTAAACATCTAATAAATAGTGTACATTTGTCCTAGCTTTTCCTGCTTTAATTTCTAACTTAAAGTTATTCTTAAAAGGTATATTTAGTATTAAAGATAGATACGAATTTGAACTTTCATTATAACTTGAACGATACTCATATAACCTTTTCGATAAACGACCCATCAAACTGTTATAATTTAAATCTAAAAGTGCTGCTGTCTGCTTTTTTCTCGGATTGTTAGGGTCATTGTACCCTGATGCTATTTGATTAATAGCGTTTACTCTATAACTTGCATTATCATCAATTCCTGATAAAGCAATAAGCTCTTGAGAATTAAATTCCATCGAATTACCATCAATGGTAATTTTCAAACTAGGATTTCTTTCTAAATGAATATTCAATGCTTTTATAATGCCTCTTTTGTTGGTTATATTCAAAATCTCTGTATAACCACTATCTGTTGTATTATTTTTCAATATATTTATTCTGCCACTTAATGCCATCTATATACCTCCTGCTAAAACATTTTGACTGTTATAATCAAAAATACTTGTTCTTTCATCTACAAAATGACTTACTGCTCTTTGACTTGGTGCTTTATTATTAGCGTTATCATTTACATTCCTAAAAATATATCCTATTAAAATCTCTCCTGATTGATTTATATTATCTAATTTATTCTTGTATTCATTTGTAAAATCATTTGTTGATAATCCTTTTCCAACAACTTTACCTACTTTAGAATCGTTTAAAGATATTATAAAGTCCATAATATCATCTTCTGTAAGCTCGCCCACTTTTTCAGTTTCTCTGGATTTTTTAACAATTAATTGTCCAGTCCCTAAAGCCTTTGCTAAATCATTAACGTACTGTTTGGGGGCAAAATATGAGCTATCATAACCATCTAATGTGTCTGCATTTGAATTTGTACTACTTCCTTGTCCTAAATTTGCTAGCCTCTCTGCTAATGTTTCATTATTTCCTACGATTACAGCTTCCGATACAGTTATAGGATAATATTTTTCTCCAGTATGATTTTGTATTTCTATTACTTTGCTCATTTATCCCACCACCTTAAAAAATAACTTCTTTTGCTCTGCTGTACTGTACTGTGTACCTACTCTTACAGTTTCCCCTGTTTCTCCCTTTTCTCCTTTTAATCCTCTTTCTCCTGTGTCCCCTTTTTCTCCTTTTAGTCCTCTTTCCCCTGTATCTCCTTTTTCTCCTTTTAGTATTCCACTATCTAATTTACTTTGAAATGTCGTACCATCATCAAATTTAACACAATCTGCTTTTGTAAGTACGTCTACATCCTCTGCACTGTTTCCATTTATTAATTGTACCTGTACTTTTTTGTTTGCCATGTTTCTCTCCTATTCTATTACTTTGATATGAAATTTAGATGTTGCACTGTTTATATCTCCTACATCATCAACTACTTTTAAATATATTACTTTTTCTTTTCTGTCTTCTGGTTCTATAATTTCCCCTTGCTTTATAATCTCCAGTCCACCATATTCCCCATTTTCACAATCATTTTTTAAATCATTAATGCTACTTTCTAACCCTACTGTTTTTGCTTCTGTAAGGATAAATCTTTGATGAATATTTGCGTTAATTTCAGAAAGTTCATCTACTAATTCATTAAATTTGTTTATTAAAAACTCAATTAATCTATCAAAAATATTTTTATTTTCTGTTGCTGTTCCTTTGAGTCTATTCGGTGCAGATTTAACATTTCTTGTATTTATCTGTTCTTGTGTTATCTTTTTATCTTGTAGCACCGTTACCACCTCGCTTTACTATAACCTTTTATTCCAAAAGTTTTAATAATCTCATGTATTCCAAACCCCTCGTCTATCCCGTCATTTACAATAATTATTTGCAATCTTTTATATTTTTTCACTTTCTTATTAAAATATATTTCCTGTGGATCGGTATTTGAATTGAATGTAAATCTTTCAAAGTCTATGTCTTCCCAATCGAAAATATCCATATTTTCATATCTTACAAGTTTTTCAGGATTGCCATCTACTACAAAAAAGACTTTTCCACTACTTCGTTTATAAGGGCTTAGCGTCACACAACAACCTTTTTTCTGTAACGTTTTGTAGAGATGTACACCACCATCATCATCATTTGGTGTCGCCCACTGTGCATACACAGCCTCTCCACCCTCTACATCAATACCATTTAACACACCACCATCTTGATATTTACTATTTCTATCAATATCATTGTTAAATTTACATATATTCCCTTCCTCTGTTCCAAAATATAAATCACTTCCTATGCTTAAAAAACACGTTGCTGGCACATTCTCCCAATAATAGGCTTCATATATCCAGTCGGTATTGCCTTTTGTATTTCCACTTTTATTTCTGCTATCTAAAATATAACAATTTCCATTAATTGATAAAATATAATATCCCTGATGTTCACAAGCAACAGCATTTTGTAAATTGCTTTCTTTTGTTAATTTTCTGTCAATAAAATAGCTCCTATTTTTTAATACTCTTTCATAGCTTAAAAGTGTACTTGTTATTGCCACTATACCGTTTTCTGTTAAAAACAATGGCTCATCTGACAAATTAGCAAAACATTTTTTTGATATTGCTCCTTTTCCTACTATTCCTTGCTTTAATCTAAATGTTAATTCTCCATCTGTAAGTTCTATAAATCTTAAAAAAACAGTAGTGTCTTTACTTTCAGATTTTATAATAGCTAGGCTTTCCCCAACTTTTAAATATCCCATTATTTCAGCATCTTGCTGTCCGACAACAGCATAACCTGTATCAGGGAAATATGTAGGGTCTAATTGTGCAGTTCGCCAATCATAACCTTTATATTTAGGATTTCCACTTACAAAAGCTGTATTTGTTGCATTATATCCGTACACTGTAGATATTGTACATTCTGCTATTCTTTCATAATATCCCTCTACTTGCTTTTTATAAATTATCTCAACGTTATCTTGTCCTGTAACAAGTGGTTTTTGAACTTCATTAAACGTTACTGTTCCCTTTTCTAAATCATAGGTATAATCGCTTAATCTCTCATATTCTCCCTTATCGTTTCTTACTTTAACTTCTACAATTTCATCGATATCTTTATCAGGGAGAACGTATGTTTTATCTGTCTCGTTTCCTAAAAAGCTTACATTTCTTTTATCTGATATTAAATTTACTGCTTCATAAAGTGTTCCACCTCCTGTAGGATTTCTACTTATCATCGTTTTAGGCACTTTTGCAATTTCTCTCACATCTTTTACAGTTTGACCATCATATACTAAGTATTCTTTACCTGTTAAGATGTATAAATTTATCTTGCTTTCGTAACTCATAATAAAAGCACTGCCATTGCCACTGTTTATATTGCCTTTTAATATTTCGCCACTATCTAAATCATAAATTTTTGTCCCAGCATGTACAATTTTTTTGTCCCCTAAACGCCATATATTATGTATTGGTGCTTCTAATTGTTTTAATATTCGCCAGCCTGGTCTTTTTATAGGATTACCTCCTAAATCGCTTATCATATTTATCGGCATAGGACTTCGATTATATGTTACCAAGGATGGGTCTACTGAAAAATCTGCACCTTTTAAATAGCTATATTTTGTTGTTTTTACTGGTGGTTCTGGTGGAACTCTTAACATTAAATACCCCCTATAAATTCAATAGTATTTTGACCCTTCATATTTTCTTTAATTTTATCTCTCCTAGCTTCATATAGATTGTAATACTGAGTTGCTTTTCTACTATCATCATCTAACCACATATGATAACTTGTCAATAATGGTACTAACTCATGAGCTATTAAATCTAGTTCAATTTCTGTTTCAGATGGTGTGTCTTTTGTGATTTGATTAGGCAATTTTTCGTAAACGAACACTAGTTCTTTTTCTTTTTTGTTATCAAAAATCACTTTATTATGCTTTACTTCATAATCCCTAAATTCTTCATCTTCCGTTAAAATTTCCACGAGGTCTATATAATTTTTTAATTCATGCAAATCAAACCTTATTTTGTTGTCTGACTTATCAAACTTTATTTTTTCCTCTGCAATCACTGGGAATGACACAGCTATATCATTTATAGCTGTGTTTACAGATTGTACGAATACATCTATCATTTCGGTCATTTCTTCATCTGTTTCAAATCCCAGTGTTTTTACACGTTCTTTTAATTCTTTTATATTCACATGATCTCCTTTATGGCAAAGTGACAATACAGAATTTTAATTTTTCATCACTTGGTACGATATGCACTTTGCCTTTCTTTTCTCCGTTCATATGCTTAAACCTGCCACTCTCCACATTAATTACTGCCGTTTCTCCTGCTCCTATTTCAGGCGAGTTATAATCAACTACACCTTGAAGTCCATTGCCCATTTTTATTGTAAATTCTGCCTTAGTTGATGCTGTGTTTTTTGCTAATATTACTAGCTTTTCATCTTTTCCATTAAAATCTAACAAGATGCCTTCTGATGCATTTGTAGCTTCTTCAAATACTAATTCTTTTGCTTGATTTTGTTCCAATACTATCTGATTTATAATATTCATCGTATACCTCTTTCTATGCTACTTTACAATTTAATACAACCATTTCTTTCGGTCTTACAATTTTACATCCATATGCTATATAACCTTTTACAGCATCTGCAAAACCTTTTTCTGGTCGATATGCTTCATTGTGTATAAGTGGGTTAGCAAAGGCTATTGCTTTATTTGTTCTTAACATAATTCTGTAATCATCTCCTTTTTTCGCTACATTCGTTGTCATTTTCACTTTAACATTTCCATAATGACCTACTTGACCATTTTTAAGTTCCTCACTATTATTTGTATCTAATGTTGTATATGCTTGTTTAAATATCTTATAAAATTTAGGTGGAACCGTTATTACTATTTTGTCTGTTTGCTTTACATTATTGTTATAAAGCACAACCAATGCATCATCTATAATATCTAATACATTATCTTTCGTTACTGTATTGGCCGTTTTCTTGTCTAAAATAACTCCATCATCAAGAGCTAGCTCTGATATAGCTTTGTCAATTTTGTCTGCCAATCCTTGAGTTGTTTCTTCATTTAGTGCTTCTTGTACACCACCTTTTCCCATAGATTTATCTAAATCATCTATTAAATAGTTAAATGTTGCCCATCTATCTATTTTCATGATGATAGAACTATCCTCTACATCCTCAGGACTTTCAAGTTGTAACTTGCCTTTGCCTTCCTTTATAGTGGGTTTTGCTACACCTAGGATTTTTATGCTATCCCCTACTTTTTTGATGTTACCTTCATACTGTCTATTACAATCTTCTGCATAGACTAAATTTTTTTCTAATTCTCTGTTAATCCCTGTTGCCATTACCATTGGTATAAAATTTTTAATGCTCATCCTTTATCTCTCCTTTACTTCCATTTTGCTTGTGATTTCATTATCACATCATAATTTTTATTAATTTCTTCTTCTGTCATATTTTCGACTTCTTCAAAAGTATAAAAATCTTTTTGCCCTTTTCCTTGGCTTAAACTTCCGACTTCTTCTGGTGGTTTATATGACGTCTTATCTTGTTTTTGTTTACACGCAAAATATGCGTCTTCTGCTGAAAGTCCAGCACCTATAAATGTCAAAAAATCTTCCCCTAATTCCTCAAGATTTTTTATGCTACTATCTAACTTTTGTATTTTTGTTAAATCTTCTTTCATAGCAATTTCAATTTCACGTTCAATCTCTTTAGCTTTCAGTTCTTCATTTTCTCTTTTTATACTTTCAACTTCTTCTTGCACTCTCAAGATTTCAACTACTTCTTCTGGCGACATACCGTTTGCCTCTGCTATTGCTACAATCTCTGGTGTTTCCTCTCCAAAGTGCATTGATAGTGCTTTACTTGATAATTCTTTCTGCCTTTTTAGTTCTTGGTTTTCTCTCCTCAATTCTGCAAAAGCTCTATCTCTTTCATAATCTCTTTCAGGGTCAGCGATTTCCTGATTGTTTTCGCTTTCTTTGTCTTCAGGCTCAGCGACTTCCTGGTTGTTTTCGCTTTCTAAAGTTTTAACGTCTTCTTGAAGGTCAGCGACTTCTCCACTTTTTTCGCTTTTATTTTCAAATTCCATTGTGTTGCTCCTCTCTTTCAACCATTTGTTTGTTTTCTCTATTTTTAATTATATTTAACACTTTATTTTTTGGTACTGATGCATTATCTGGTAACGCTTCTAAGTATTCCTCCAACGTGATATGTCCTGCTGTAAATAAATTCTTTAATTCTTGTTGCTCTGCATATTTGCTCCACACATTATCCTTTGATACATCTATTTTTACATCTGCCTTTAAATTCATTATTTCTTCGCCAGTTATTTTTATATTTTCATCATCAATCTTAATATTCATACCATTAGGATTGTAAGTTGTCCATATATCTATAAATAACATTGCCATATCCTCTACAAGCTCCCTATACTGTGCTACTTGTTCTGTTAAGGGTATCTCTGATTGGTCACGTACCACTTTCATTGCTTCTCCACTGGCAAGCTCTGGGTTTACATTCCCTAGCATGGTATCATTTGCTCCTGTTAAGTCTCTTGTTACACTTATTAAATCATCTGACAAATTTTTAGCATCTGAACTTATAGGTGCTGGGTTTAAATATTTTATCGCCTTGCTCACATCTTCAACATCTCTGTCTACTCCTATCTTTCCCCCTGCCTTATCAATTGCCGATGGCGATTGTATATATTTTTTAGAATATACTACTCTTGGAAATGCACATTGCTTGACAGTTAAGCTTCTTCTTGCGTATGTTTTATTTATTTCTAATTGATTGGTAATCAAATTGTCTACTTCTGCCCTGCCTCTTGCACTTTTTGGTTGTTTTTCCCATATATATTGTAGTATTGGATACATCTTTAATCCACCAACGATATTGCCGTTACTATCTTTTACTG
>PDWI01002487.1_pt1 | contig 27552 bp, 22 predicted proteins | sample 1430891 | NCBI WGS metagenome assembly PDWI01 (sample SAMN01162508, study PRJNA174530) | Oral metagenome, whole genome shotgun sequencing project. | biome: Marine environment; feature: Marine mammal; material: Swab sample of the gingival sulcus; isolation source: swab sample of gingival sulcus... | reverse complement strand
AGAAAGAGCGCCGGCGGCCCGGCGCTCTTGTCCGAAGGCTTGTCCGGATCAATTATTTCAGTTCGAATTGACCCTTTCTGCCGCTTAATTTCTGATGCAGCTCACCGTTTAACTTGTCTCCGTTTGCGTCATGGTAGAAGAATTTAACAATACCTCCCGGCACGGATTCATCGTCTGTGTACCAGAACTTGCTTTTTTCCCCATTAACCGACCTTTCTATCAGCAGACAGTTCGGAAAACTGCCGGCATTCACCCGGACGTTTTCCTTTCTGGAGGCTGCTGACTCCATTTCCTCATATGTTACCAGATCAGATTCCTGAATTTTTATCAGCTCATTATTATCGGTAAAGCTGTACTTCTGTACTTTTCCGTTTTCATCGCGGTAATAGAGGGTTTTCAGCTCATTTTCCGGAGAGAGGTAATACTCATAACGCACTTCCTCGCCATCTTTTGTGAAATACCTCAGAAGCCACCATTGCCCGCCTTCGGAACCGGCTTCCAGAAAAGTCCGTTCAATGAAAAAAGTTTCGCCATCCGACTTGTAACTCCAAATTCCGCCTGTTCCTTCCTGAACATCACTGGAACTGTAGTAGTAACCTCCGGTGTAAGCCGCTATTGAGTAAAAGGTATAAAACTGCGAAACATAAGAAAGGGCTGTAATATCTCCAACAGCTGTATTCAGCCCGTCCCAGAGTTTCCCCATGCCCTTGACATCAGAGGTTTTTCCAAAGCGGTAGCGGGCCTGCACGGCCACTCCGTTGCGGCCATAGTTGTTGGCTCCCCAGTAGCGGTAAGACACACCCACGTTAAATCTGTCGTTAAGAAAATAATTCACACCTGCCTGAGAGATAAAACCCACTTTAAATCCATCCGGGTTCAGAAAGTCAAAACCAACACCCAGTTTGACAAAAAGATCAACCCGGTCTAAATACTCGGAACCGGGAAAATCAAAACCGCGGAAGCCCAGATGGAAAACAGCTTCCGCGCCTGCCCCCACTGTAAAACTTTCATACCGTGAGAGCGGTACACCAATTCTGGCAACCCCGGAAAGGCCCAGGGCAAAGGGTGAAAAACCCTCAATGTCCGGGTTCCACATAATAATTTCAGCACCGGGGTACAGACCAAGCTGCCCGTACAAGCGCCAGCCGTAATAAGAAGTGCCATTGTAATAATGCCAGCCGTTGTACCGGTAACCTTCATAGGAAAGACTGACTTCCGGAATAAAGTTGCCGGGAGAATAGTAACTGCCCCACTGAACTGCCGGCTCTTCAGCATAAAGCGCTGATACCATAAATAAAAGACAAACACACACAGCTGCTGACAAAACAAATCTTTTCATGACATTTTCCCATCCTGTAAAAAAGAAATTTAAAATACGGCTTAATAGCGCACATCTGTTCAGAAATATACCTCAGTAACGGAAATTTTCCAGATTATAAAAAACAGGTTAAGCATATTTGCGTACTGCCGAATATTAAAGTGAGGGTTGATACACGTTTTTCCTTATCCCTCCCAAAACCCGTATCAGCCGCTTATCTGGACCGTCCCTCCCCGGACGGTCTTTTTTATTTTCCTTGTCCGGAAATGCCTATAAACGGCAAAATCATGGCAATATTCCCAAAACACTGGTCAACATACCTCTATCCGTGTAAATAGAACAAGAAAACGAAATATGTTATTTTTACGACAGTTGGACTGCAAGAGGAATTTTAATGGAACTGGATAAAACAGGTATCGGAGACATTGGTATTTATGTACCTGATCCGCGAATGGACATTTCAACGCTGATGGAGAACCGTTCCCGCACACATCCGGAACTGACAGACGTTTTAAAGAAAGCTATTGAGAAGACCGGCCAGACATCTTTCCGGTTTCCGGAGCCATGGGAAGATACGGCGTCTCTGGCGGCCAATGCCGCATCAGAAGTTCTGGACCGCCTTCCGCGGGAAGCTCAGAAGTCTTTCCGTTACTTAACTGTTGGCACAGAGACAAGTGTGGATCACTCCAAACCTGCCGCGGCCTATGTTCAGGGAATGCTGCAGAAAGCCGGTTATCCTCTGGGCAGCAATCTGAGTACTTTTGAAGTTAAACATGCCTGCGCCGGCGGGACGGCCGCTCTGCTTTCTTCAGCGGCTCTGTTGAGTTTTTCCGGTAACGCGGACGAGAAGGCCTTAGCCATTGCCAGCGATGTAGCCCGCTATACGGCTCCCAGTACGGCCGAGATAACCCACGGAGCGGGAGCGGCGGCTCTTTTAATAGAAAGGAACCCGCGTCTGCTGGAGCTGGATTTGCAGAATATTGGATATTTTTCATCGGATGTTGATGATTTCTTCCGGCCGCTGGGCTCTGTAACAGCCAGAGTAAAAGGACGTTATTCTCTTGAATGTTACCAGGAAGCACTGGAAAAGGCGTTTGAAGACTACTGCCGCCGTCAGGATACAGAGCCCTGCAGTTTTATTGACTCCATTGATTATGTGGCGCTGCATGTTCCCTTTGTCAAAATGCCGGAAATGGCCTTGCGCCGTCTGTTGAAAACAGTCTGCGGAAAAACCGCGGGGCAAATTGAATCTTTTCTGGAATCTTCCGGTTTTCTGCCGGCCATGCATTTAAACAAGACATTCGGGAATGTCTATACCGCCTCCATTTACACCTATCTGGCGGCTCTGCTGCACAGAGAATGGTCAAAATACGGCAGTGATATCTGCGGGCGCAGAATTCTTGTGGCATCGTACGGTTCCGGCAATACCATGAGTGTATTCACAGCCGCAATTGCCTCTCAGGCTCCCGATGTTATCAGCCAGTGGAATCTGGAAAAACTTCAGGACAACGCAAGAGCTGCCGGTTTTACAGAATATCTTAACTGGCTGGGCCGCCCCAAAGAAATAGGCGCTCAGCGCAACCTGCTGGAAGGAGCCAGCCCGCGCAGGGGTTTGTTTTACCTGAAAGATTTTGACAATGAAGGCTTAAGGCTTTACGGGAGAGCCTGAGAATAATGAAAGAATCTCTTAAAGACAGAAAGAACCGTCACCTGGAAATCTGTCTGCATGAGAATGTGGAAACCGGCTGCACAGAGCTGGACAGTATTCGCCTGCCTCATTGCGCTCTGCCGGAATGCTCCGCCGATACAGTTGATCTATCAACCTCTTTTCTGGGTTATACACTGAAAATGCCTGTATTGATTTCCTGTATGACCGGAGGCTCAGGCAGGGGCAGAGATCTGAACCGTATTCTGGCACGCTCTGCTGAAAAATGCGGAATGGCCATAGGAACAGGTTCCATCCGCGTTATGATGGAAAATCCTGAATACAAAAATCACTTTACATTAAAAGAAGAAGCTCCCAATGTACCGGTTCTGGCCAACATAGGAGCGGCCCAGCTGACTGAGTACTCCCATAAAAGAATTCTGGACGCGGTAAAGCAAATTGGAGCTGACGGACTGTACGTGCATCTGAACCCGGCACAGGAATTATTCCAGAAGGGCGGCGACTCAGACTTCCGCGGCTGGTACAAGGCTGTGGCAGCCCTGACGGAAGCCTCGGATATACCTGTTCTTGTTAAAGAAACCGGCAACGGAATTTCGCCGGAAGAAGGTTTGAAGCTTCTGAAACTGGGAGTGCATTTTATTGATGCTGCCGGCAGCGGGGGCACAGACTGGATTGCCGTGGAAAACAGTTTGAACCCGGAATCTTCAGAACAGGCCGCAGCATCATCGTTTTACGGCTGGGGCTACTCCACCGGCGAACTTCTGCTGGCATACCGCTATATTCTGGAGCACAGTCCGGAAAACGCTGCGCTGCTGCACAACAGGCTGATAGCATCCGGCGGATTACGGACAGCTATGGACTTCGCGGTGTCTCTGGCCTGCGGAGCCTACCTGGCCGCGGCCGCCCTCCCCTTTATTCAGGCTGCCGAAAAAGGCGGAGAACACGCTGTATGCTCCTATGCCGCCAGCCTGGAAAACGGTATACGCAGAGCCATGGTTCTCAGCGGTACGGCTCAGCTGGAAACTTTCCGCTCAATAACACTCCGTGTTCCGCCCTCTTTATGCCGTAAGGCGCGCGAATTAGCTGATAAAGCATTACCTGGAGAAATCTTGTGAGTTTTTCTGCACGCAGCTTCCGCCAGAGCTCCATAAGGGAACGCCGAAAGATTATTGAGACGCAGTACCCCGAAGCCTCCGGAAATTCCGACTTTGCCTTAAGCGGAAGAGATACGGAACTGCTTGATTTATCTGACGCCATGGTGGAACAGGCTGTGGGCTATATGGGAATTCCCCTGGCTCTGGCCGGCCCCTTTCTGATTGACGGAAAAGAACTGATGGTCCCCATGGCCACAGAAGAACCCTCGGTGGTGGCCGCCGCATCTTTTGCCGGTTCTCTTATTTCCAGACACGGCGGTATACACACCCATGCTTCACCTCCGGTTATGACTGCCCAGATTTTTGTGGAAGGTTTGAAAGGCTCAGGTGAATCCGCCATGGACGCCCTTGAAAAATCAGAAGAGAGTATCCGCAGTCATCTGGCCCCCATGCTCAAATCAATGGAAGAACGCGGAGGCGGATGGCGGGGAATGGATTTACGGTGGATTTCCGCTTCCGAAACTCTGGCTGTCAATTTACGGATAGATGTCCGCAACGCCATGGGAGCAAATCTGCTCAACAGCGCGGCGGAAAAACTGCGTCCCCTTATTGAAGAAATAACCGGCGGACATGTTCTGATGGCCATACTATCCAACAGGTCTCTGGACAGAACGGCGACCGCACGCTTCAGCATACCGGTTAAGGCCCTTAAACACAAAAATTTTGACGGAAAAGATACAGCACGCCGCATTGTCCGTGCCGCCAGCATTGCCAGAGAGGATCCATACCGCGCGGTTACTCACAATAAGGGCATTATGAACGGTATTATTGCGCTGGCTTTAGCTACCGGCAACGATACCCGCGCCATAGAAGCCGCGGCTCATGCCTATGCCGGACGCTTCGGCGCTTATCACGGTCTGAGCGAGTTTCATATTGAAGAGGGGCTGCTCAAAGGCTCTCTGGAAATGCCCCTTCCCTTTGCCTCTACGGGAGGAGCTGTGGGATTTCATCCTGTTTCAAGATGGGCTCTCCAGACGCTGGGCTCTCCCGATGCTCCGGAACTGAGCCGTATTGCCGCAGCTGTAGGCCTGGCGCAGAATTTATCGGCACTGAGGGCTTTGGTCAGCGAAGGAATTCAGAGCGGACACATGAGTCTTCACGCGCGCAAATTGTCCTTTACGGCAGGTGCCCGGGGAAAAGAGTTAAACAGTTTTGCCCTTGTTGTGCAGGAAACAGCCATAAAAGGCCGGGAGGAAGCCATAAAGTGTTTTTCCGAATGGAAACGGGCCAATGGGTAAGATGGATTTACCGCAAGAACCTTCTGCGGAGGGTGTTTCTGAAGAGAGCTTTCTGAATAGCTCCCTGAATTTTCCCGGCTGGGAACAGGCTGCCTGCGCCCGGGCACAGGCCCATCCCAGTCTGGCTCTGATAAAATACTGGGGCAAAGCCGACAGTGAGCTGAACATACCGGCAACACCGTCTCTGGCCCTTTCCCTGAATGCCCTGACAACAACGACAAAGGTCTGGATTCTCCGCCCGGCCGGCCAGTCAGGACCGTCCGGCCAGTTCGGCCCGTCCGGAAATACCTCCCGCCGTTCTGAATTAAATGACCAGGTTTTCATTAATGCCGCAGAACAGCCCCGGAAGCGGTTTGAGGCGTTTTTTGCTCATCTGAGACGTGAACTCAATGACTCGGCGTCTGCTCTCTCTGATCTGAATGAGTGCCGCTTTCTGGTGCGCAGTACTTCCAATTTTCCTTCTTCGGCCGGCCTTGCCTCGTCGGCTTCAGGCTTTGCCGCGCTGACGGCCGCTGCCTGCGCCGCTTCCGGCGCGGATATTTCCAGAGAGCGCATGTCAGCAATTGCCCGGGTTGGTTCAGCTTCGGCGGCCCGCTGTTTCTGGGGCGGCTTTGTGCGCCTGGATGAGGGAGCTTTGAATGCAGAACCGGCCGCGCCGGAAAACTGGTGGCCCGAATTAAGGGTGGTTATTCTGCTGACGGATAAAAGTAAAAAACCTCTTTCATCCCGCAGGGCAATGGAGCTGTGCCGGCAGACATCGCCCTTTTACCCTGCCTGGGTGGAAAACTCCCGCCGCATAATGCAAAAGGCTCTTAAAGCTGTAAAAAATAAGGATCTGGAAGAACTGGGAACTCTGATGAGGCAGAGTTATATGCAGATGTTTTCCACCATGTTTTCGGCCAATCCTCCACTGATTTACTGGAACCCTCTCAGCCTGACCCTGCTCCGCCGCTGCGAGGAAATGCGGGCTCAGGGTATTCCGGTCTGGGAAACCATGGACGCCGGTCCGCAGGTAAAACTGCTGTGCACCGCCGAAAGTCTGAAGGCCGTTTTACAGAATATTAAGGATATACCGAATGCTGAATACCGGGTGTCAGAAGCTGGAGCAGCTCTTAAGGTAAACGTCTGTGAATGAAACCCGTTTCTGGAGCGCCCCGGGCAGCCTGCTTTTAGCAGGAGAATACCTTGTTACCGAAGAAGGCGGACAGGGACTGGCTCTGGCGGCAGGAGGCAGGGGTACACTGAAAATAACTCCCGGTTCAAACGGCATTACAGCTGAAAGTATCCGGCTCAACTCCCGTACAGAGTGGACACCCCGGCTTCGGGAAGGCGCAAATAATTTATTTGACATTGTTTACAGACTTCTTTATGAAGAGGCCGCCGCCCCTGCTCTTCCAAACCGGCATTTGACGGTAGATACAAGTTCCATGTTTTATTCCGACGGTACAAAGAAGGGCTTCAGCTCTTCAGCCCTCAGCAGCCTTTTAATAAGCCGGGGTATGCTGAACCAGGCATCTGATACAGACAAGGAAGCACTTCCCCCTCTGGCTCTGCGGGCCCATAGAATTTTTCAAAACGGCAGGGGAAGCGGATACGATATTTACTGTTCTTACCATGGGGGATTCGGCATTTTTACAGGAGGGGAAAAGCCGCATTGGGAAAGACTGAGCTGGCCCGCGGAAATACAGGCATGGGTTATACGGGGAAAACACTCTGTTTCTACACCGCATGCTGTAAGACGCTATGAAGAATGGAAGACAAATCAACCTGGTTTGTACAGCAGCTTCCGCAGGGAATACAATGAAGCACTGAATAGTTTTATACGCAATTTACACACATACCGTTTTTTTACGCACTTAAAAAAACTCAGTGAACTGGGCATAAAACTGGGAGAATTAACAGGTGTTCCGTCCCGGCCCCGGCTGCCGGCAGGCTTCCCCGAGGATATAGCGGAAAACCAAAGGCCCCGCACGGCCGTTAAATGCGCAGGCGCCGGAGATGAAACGGCACTTTTGCTGAGCCGGCCGGACAGCCTGACCAGAGAGGAGTACAGTTTTCTCGGCGAATGTGAGAAAAACGGCATTGCCATGCGTCTTACCATGGAACACGCAGGCCTGTGCCCGCAGCAGAACAAGGAGTAATTATGCCGGCCATATCCGCGTCCGGAAACGCAAAACTGATTTTATTTGGAGAACACGCGGCTGTTTACGGATATCCGGCTGCCGGCCTGCCTCTGCCAATGACAACACAGATAACTTTTCAGCCCGGCAGCCGTTTTTCTGTTGAAGCCGATTCCCTGGATGATAAAACGGTTTTCAGCGAATTACTCAGGCAGCTGGAAAAAATTCTCAATACAGCAGCCGCTCTCAAAAATTTGAGAGGAGAATGGAAAATAAGCGGCAGCGTTCCCCGCTGCGGCGGCTTTGGTTCATCAGCCGCGTTATGTACAGCTCTGGCCCGTGTCGTTCTGAAGCACCGGGATGCTCAATACAACGAATCCGTTCACCGCCTGGCACATCAGCTGGAAAGGCAATTCCACGGCACGCCGTCGGGAATAGATACAGGCATGTCATCAGACAGTACTTCAGCTGTATGGAAAAGCAGCGCAAATGATATTCCGCGCCGTATTCCGCTCAGCATTCCCGAGTGGTACCTGTGCTACGGTGCCCTGCCGAGAAGCTCAAGCACATCAGAAGCGGTTTCCCGGCTGCGTGATGCGCGTCAGGCCGGAGATGAAAGTGTTATAAAGACCCTGCGCAGCCTGGGGCATATTACCGAAACATTTATAAACCTGGCTGAAAGCGCCCATTCAGACCAAAGGGGGCCGTCCGCCTTCCCCGGCGAGGCGGCTGCTCTGGCAAACGCGGCCCAGAAATGTTTAAACAGTCTGGAATTATCGAACCCGGCAATGGAAAAAATTCTTTTGCTGGCAAAGCAGAGCGGCGCGCTTGGCGGCAAACTCAGCGGCGCCGGTCTGGGCGGAGCGTTCTGGCTCTGCTGCGCCGGCCGGAAAGAACGCGGCACCATGATAGAACACCTCAACCGCTTATTGGACAGTGCCGGCATTCAGCTGGCCTGGCCCTTAACACCCCTGGATATTGGAATGCAGATAAACTAAAAGCCCCTGGTTTCCCGTATAAGTTCCCAGGCTTTCTGTATTTCCTGAAACTTGGCGTTGGCCAGTTCGGTAAACTCTTTAGGCAGACCCTTAGCCGCAATTTTATCAGGATGGTACTCAGCGGCTTTCTTGCGGTAGGCCCTGCGGACTTCCTGTTCCGGGGCGTTTCTGGCAACACCCAGAACCGAATAAGCTTCCTTCAGTTTGTCCGCAGAGGAAGAAGAAGTGCCCTGATACCCTGCCCCGGCGCCGCTTCCGCTGCCCGCTCCTGTATACATATACCGCGCTTTAAGTGTCTGATACGCGCCGGACTGAAAACCAAAGCAGGAAGCGGCTTCAGCCATCAGCCGGTCTTCTTCCGGGTGCAGGGAACCTTTAGCCGCGGAGACACGGATCATAATAATCAGCATCATTTCCAGAAGCTGAGGCCGGTTGCGGAAGGTTTCAGCCGCACGGCGCGCGTAAACAGACATGGGCTCTGTTCCATAAGCCGCGCGGTGAAATATTTCCAGAGACGAAGCCACACTCTGGGGATCGGTAATTCTTAATTCGTTTATAACCACACTGCGGAATAATTCTTCTTCCTGAGGGCTTACACGACCATCGGCAGCAGCAAGTCTGCCCAGCATGGAAAACAGGGTTTCCATAAAAGCAGGTCCGTCAGCAGCCGGGTTATATCCCCACCCTGAAAACCACGAGGAAAAACGTGCATTATTCTGATCGTTGTTTCTGCCCAGCATGGCGCCAAGCGTCCGGCCCATAAACATCATAATTAAAGCGCCAAATATTGAACGGAAGAAAAACAGACCAATAAAGAAGCCGATAATTCCGCCAAGTGTTGCAGCCGGGTTGAACAAAAGTAAACTCTCCTCTAAATCAATGTGCCGTCAGCACTATAACCGCACCGTTTGTCAGTATGACAGCCGGTTTTTCATACACACTTTCCCTGCTTTCCGCCACCAGATTGAACCGGAGATCATAATTCAGTGTTCCCGGAAGTGCTTCCAGCTGGAATGTTCTTGATTCACCGTCTCTGAGCGGCTGACCGTTCAGCACATCCTCTCCCCATTCAGAATTTCCGACAGCACTCAGCTGCAATGCAATAATGGGAAAGCCTGTACGGTTGACAATCTGTACACGACGCCGGGCACCGGCAAAAACAGAAAGCCGGGCCAGATGCTCCGGACCAAGGCGTATTTTTCCGCTGGCAGGAGGAAACACCTCATACAGCACGTAAATATCGCCGCTGCTGTCAATAAACCTCAGCGACCAGGGAACAGGCCCGGAAATATAAATACCGGCACTCTGCCCGTCCGCAATGGTTTGCTCCGGAATAAGGTCTTCCCCCCACTGATTCTCTCCGGAAGAGGCATGCTGAATTATTTCAATGGAACGGCCTGTTCTGTTAAGTACGGTAATTGATTCAGCCTGAGCAAAGGCCCCGGCAAAAAGCAGCAGCAATAATACTGCCAAAAAGAAACTCCTTTTGAACATCAGGCCTCCTCCACATCGGAAACAGCATTCTGGTATTCCAGAATGGAACCCTTAACACATTCAAAAAACAAGGGAAAAATAACTGTCTGAAAATAGCTTATTTTCAGCGTTACATCCCTGCCTGCTTTATACGCTGAATGATAAGACTGTGAAATATGAGAAATCCAGTCGTTATACCGGGTAAAGGAATTGTCCAAATCTTCAGACTCGGGTTCCTTATCCTTAACAGAATCCTGAAGTTTACCAAGAAGAGTAAGCAGCTGAAACAGGGTATATTCCTCAGAAAGCTCTTTGTAGAGCTTATCCGCTTCTCCGCCGCAGTTTTCCAGACGGAATTTATACTTTGCGGGAAACATAATCTGGTAAAGAAAATCTTTACGCAGAACAACACCTTTTTTCCTGAAAAGAGACTCCATTTGATTTATAACAAAATTATTACCTCTGTAATACTTTAAAAAATCAACAATGGAATCAGCGCCCACTTCTCCGCGCATAAGAAGGAGCTCAGACTGTTCTCGAATGCTCTCGGGAAGTGTGGGGCTCACCTGCACACTGTAGGTTTCAAAAGCGGCGTTTCTCTTGTCTTTCAGATTGACTCCGGCTTTGCGGAATAATTCATCAAAGGAAATATCCTTGTAGACACTCCCAATAGCACCGGCCTCCTTGCGGATGCGCCGATGATACTCCGAGGTAATGCCATTTTCATGCAGCAGCTCAAAAAACTCCTGCGTTATGCGCAAACCGCCTACAGGTGCCGATGCTTCCATTCTTTTGGCATCGATAACCGGCATACCTATAACATCCCACTGTTTAACTCCTTCAGGCCCAAAGTTGCCTATCAATACAGGGCCTATAGCTGCGCCGACACGGATACGTATCTGAAAAAGTGCGTTAAACTGTGCCGAAGCATACCCGTTACGCAGTTCACCCAGAATTCGGTAAGCTTCCATTATGGCATTAACAGTGGAAGGATCGTTAACCTTTTTAAGAATATTTTTATTTGCCTGATTAAAAAGACTGGTTACCCGCTGAAGCTGTACACAGGTATAAAACAACTCCCGGGACATATATTTACGGGCTTCCCTGTTGTCCATGTTCTTAACCATGGGATCAATAGGGCCCCCGAAATGGAACATAAGGCTGTCACCTTCTATTTTGTTCAAATAAGCGCCATGACTGGTTAAAACCCAGTTAAACGCGGAATACAAACCATTCAGAACAGCCTGGTTCTCGGGCGGACTCAGAAACCGGGACAAAAAGGTGTAACGGGATATGTCCAGAAAACCAATAGCAATATCAGTTTCCTGAGACACATTATTAATCCCCCCGGCATCAACAATTGCATTAACCAGCTGACGGGGCAGATAAAATTCCTCTATCTGGCGGCGGAGTTGCAGTTCCTTTGATACATCGCCGGAAATTCTGCTTGTAGCATCTTCCATCAGTCTTTAACTCTCACTAACCTCCATCATAACAAAAATCTGCGCTTCGTCATACAGTAAAATACCATTAAAGGTGTATAATGGTTTACATTATAGCCTGCGCCAGTAATAATCTTGAGAAAGGAAGGAATAGTATTCATGATCCTGAATGAAAATGTTGACCGTAAAATAATTCCCGTAGCCGGAGGAAAAGGCGGTGTCGGTAAAAGCGTGCTGGCCGCCAACATGGCCTTAAGCATGGCCATTTCCGGCCAAAAAACCGTGTTAGTGGATCTGGATTTGGGCGGATCCAATATTCACACACTCCTGGGCGAAAAAAATATCAACGCCGGAATAGGGAATTTCATTTCCGGACGCAGTTATTCAATGCCCGACCTTGTCCGTCCTACTGCATGGGAAAACTTATACTATGTTCCAGGCGATGTACTTGTCTACGGTATTGGAGAACTCACAAAATCCGTCAAAAACCGCATAATAAAGGGTTTACTGGAAATTGACGCGGATTACATTATTGTTGATCTGGGAGGCGGAACAAACTTCACCGTTATTGATTTCTTTCTTATATCCAATTCCGGATTGATTGTTACCACGCCCCAGAATACTTCCATTTTAAATGCTTACGCTTTTGTAAAAAACTATGTATTCCGCTTTCTGCAGCGGGCATTCATAAAAAACAAGGAAGTGTCCGCCTATCTTAAAACGGCCCTGAAAGAACGCAAACCGGGTAACCGCAAAATGGTTGTTGATATTGTTTCCGATCTTAGAGAGATGGACGCGGAAATTGGGGAGAAAGCCCAGGCTTTTATTGAGGTTTTACAGCCAAAACTCATTTTAAACCGCGTTACAGGACTCCATGATATTGCCATGGCGGAAGGTTTAAGAGATCTATGCCTTCAAAACCTCTCTGTTAATATGGAATGTCTTGGAACAGTAATGAACGACGATCTGATAAACCAGTCAATTTCCTTACAGCGCCCCTTTATTCTCGACTACCCCGAAAATGTCATTACCGGAGAAATTCACAGAATTGGCCAGAAAATTATTCAAAGCCGTCATTTTCCGGAAATGCCTCTTGAACTCGACTATTACTCGGATACTTTTGAACTGGCTCATATTGAAACCGAAAATGATATGGCTGTTCTGGAAGAAAAAGAATCGGAAAACGGCAGCAGTAACGATTCTGACCGGTACGACGTTGATAAACTGCTTGAACTGGTAAAAATTCAGCAAACCCGCATCAATGAACTTCAGGGAACATTACGCATGCTGTCTTTTGGACAGAATTAGGTTCAAACCTTGGAACTGAGAAAAGCCCTGGGAATATTCCGCATTGAAGGGCGGGTTTCCATGGAACAGCTCAATACCTCTTTCCGGGAACTGGTCAAAAAATATCATCCGGACAAAGTGCGGGAACATCCTGAATGGGCCCATGAGCGCATGTCAGAAATCAATGCCGCCTACGAACGCCTGACAAACTGGATTGCTGATCCGGAAACTGAGCAGTCAGCCAGATTCACGAATAATTCAGCAAGCCATACCCACCCGTCTTTCGATGAAGAATTTCTGCGCCGGGAAACGCCTCCTCTTTCTTCTCGCGGGAAAGATCTTTTTTATCCTTTGTTTCATACCTTTATGGACGGTTTAATTATTTACTATCAGTACGGCCTGGAAAAAGCCAACTACAAAGAAGAGGGAGTCCGCCGCTTCCGGTACAGAGAGGCAATACGGCATGTGGAAAAAGCCCTGGGCGGACTGGACGCCATAGCCCGGCAGACACCTCACGCGGCATTTAAAGCATCCGCCAGATTCGCGCGGCTGACCCTGGCGGATATGAACATGGGAAGTCCGGTATTTCCTCCCGGTCCGCCCAAAACAGCAAGTATGGACGCACGCTTCCGCCAGGCCAGAAAAGATCTGGACATGGTTATGAAAGAAATATTTTTCCCGGAAATGGTACCGCAGCACCTGCACGGGCGCTCCAGTGCTCTTCTCTACTCCAGCTACGCCGAATTTGTTTTATACCTGACGGCTTTCACAGCAGGAGAACGCCAGAAAGCCGCCATACTTCAGGTAGCCAGGTATGACGCGCTCATGGATATGCTGGAGCTTAGAAGCGAGGGAATAATAACTTTTTAACCCCCGAGGCTCTAAGCTCTATTTTTTCCCTTTCTTGAGGTTCAGCTGAGCAATGGCCAGCTTGGCAACGGGAATTCCATACGGAGAACAGCTCACATAATTAAGCCCGGCATCCATGCAGAATGCAATATTCTCGGGTTCCGCGCCATGCTCGCCGCAGAGTCCGCAATTCAAATCAGGACGGACATAGTGTCCTCTTTCTACAGCAATACCGATCAGTTCCTTAACCGGCTCCTGAAGCAGCCTGAAGGGATTTTTGTCCAGAAGGTCAAACTCGTTGTAGTCGGTAAAGAATGAATTGAAGTCATCCCGGCTGAGTCCCAGACATGTCTGCGTCAGATCGTTTGTACCGAAACTGAAGAAATCGGCATACGCGGCAATTTTGTCAGAAAGAAGCGCGGCTGCCGGAAGTTCAATCATTGTGCCCACTTTGTAAGGCAGCTCTTCTTCTGCCAGTTTTTTCCTGAGTTCTTCTTCAACCTGACGGACACCGACAATTTCGCAGCCTTCAATTTTCTTTCCGAAACGCACTGCTTTTACTTCGCGGGGGCTCATTACAATGGGGATCATAATTTCAGGCTGACATACAATACCTTTCTCCCTGCGGAGTTTGTATGCGGCTTCAAATATGGCTTCAACCTGCATCCTGTAAATTTCAGGATAGGTAATGGCAACACGGACACCGCGGTGACCAAGCATCGGGTTAACTTCACTGGTCATATCACAGCGAAGCCGTATCTCCGCCTCAGTTGTTTTGGGATGGTCCTTGCGGTAGAATGCCACAAATTCCTGCATGGCATCCTTACTGTGCGGAAGGAATTCATGAAGAGGCGCATCAAGAAGACGTATGGTTACAGGTTTTTCACCCATAATTTCAAACAAGCCGTAGAAATCGCTTATCTGCATTTTCTTGAGTTTAACAAGAATTTTTTCCCGTTCATTGCGATCGGAAGCAATGATCAGTGAGCGGAATATCTGTATGCGTTTTTCATTAAAAAACATATGCTCGGTACGGCACAGACCAATACCTTCGGCCATAAACTGTTTGGCCAGGATAGCGTCTTTGGGCTGATCCGCATTGGCATGAACATCAAAGCTGCCGATTTGTCCCTGCACCACTTCCAAAAACTCTATCAATCCGCTTTTCTTTAAATCCGGCTGAATTAAATCAACTTTGCCGAAATAAATGGAAGGCTCGGAATAGGAAGGAACATCAAGACTGATGTAATCGCCCTCTTTAATAACACGGTTACCAATTTTCAAACCATTTTTCTGAAACTGTATTTGAGGGTTAACCATGGCCACTTTGCCGAGTGAACGGGCCACTACAGGAGCATGAGAGGCATACCCTCCGTCACGTGAAAGAACACCGTTGGACACTTCTATGGCCTTAACATCTTCCGCGTAAGTGGAAGGCATGGCCAGAATAAAATTACAGTCATCGTCTCTCTGACTGGCAATACGGTATTCCTGCATCAGCACATCTGTTGAAAAGAAAACACGGCCTACTGCGGCACCCATTGCGCCGGATATTCCGCCGCTTACTGAAGGAATTTTACTGGCTGTCCGCTTATCCAGAATGGGATGGAGCAGTTCTGAAATTCTGCCGGTCTGAACCTGGTTAATAACATAGGGTTCATCCACTACACCCTGTTTAAGCAAGTCCAGAAGAGTGCGTATTTCGGCCTGTGCCGATTTACCGGGAACTGCCGACTGATCAATAATCCACAATTTGCCGTTTTCGACATTGAATTTGATATTGCGGATTTCCTTGTAGGAATTTTCCAGCTGTCTGGCAATTTTCTTCAGTTCATCAAGATAGACCTTACTGATTTTTGCTATAGGTTTACCGTCGGCTTCTGTAGAATCGAAGGAATCCGGGAAGAACTCACCGGAGAGTACATCGTTGCCGGTAACAGTGTCGCGTGTGGTATAACTGCCGAAGAAACAGGCTTTTCCGTAGTTTCCAAAGGTCATGGCCTGAACAAGAATGGCCGAATCGCTGAGAGTTTCGCTGTCGGAGAAAAGCTTGCAAAACATACCCTTGACAAACAGAAACTGCTGCATGGCGTCGGTAAAAATATTTTCAGGATAAAGCGCTTTAATTTTTTCCAGAATTTTCTTCGTACCAGCTACTGAAGAAACACGCTTTAATTCGCTAATTATCTGATTCAGTTTTTTTATACGGGGTTTATCGCCGCTGGTAAGAACTTCCAGTTCCATTATTCGGCGCAAAACACCTCTGTACTCATGGTAGGCAAAATCTTCACCAACAAAAGAAGCAAAACCTTCAACAGTTGTATCGCAGAGTCCCACATTGTGAATACTGGAGAAAGTATCAACCATGTTGAGCATGGGGCTCATAACCAGCTTAACCAGAAGAGGATTATCCTTATTCAGGCTTTTGCCGAGGACATCTCCCATTTTTTTAAAAGCCTCGTCATACATGAATAAATGACTTTTCGGCTTCTCTTCTTCTTCAGTCAGAAAAGGGGCGGTAAGAATAAATCCCGGAAGGATGGGGATACCCAGCGCAGCCAGATCCATTAAATTGCGGCCGCGCGCCCCAAAGAACTGAATAACATCTTCATCTTCAGTGAATTCACTTCCGCTGAACGAAAAAATTTCTTTCATATTGGTAATCCCCCTCGGGTACTTTGCTGAGATAACCGGCTAAAACCGGGAACAGGAAAAATCATTAAAAAAGCTGCAGAATAGTTCCGGGCCCGCCGTGCAGGAAGGCCTCAAAGCGCTGACTGGCACCTTCAAAGAGGTACTTTCTCAACCTGGAAATATCCCTGGGATTATCTCCCGCCACACTGAACATGATAGGAGTACCATGCTTAACTTTACCCCATTTAAAGAGGGCGTTTATATCGTTAATCCGCTCACCTTCATACCAGATAAGAACATCCAGCTGAGGATACTTAAAGCGGTAACTTTCAATTATACGTTTCCAGGCTTCAACGTTTCCGTTGTGAAACAGTTCGTTGGTTACATTAACCGCAATTTTTGCGGTCAGTTTCCTCGAACCTCCTGAAGGCGGCATGGATATATCCGGAGCGCCAGATGCAGATTCCGCTTCATTTGAAGCGGCCATATGAGCCGCGGCACGCTGAGCCGCAGCGGAAGGAGCCGGTGCAGGAGGTTCTTCCGGCGCTTTAAAGACCTGCTTCCATTCCGAAGAAGCACGGTAAGCGGCCTTACTGCGGATCCGTCCTCCATAAAGAAGAGTAAAAACATCCCGCGCAGCTGCTGTCAGAACAGAGCTGTCTACTTCATTCTGAGAGCCGACATAACAGACGACATGCTCATCACATGAAAGGGGAAGCGCCGCTTCCCAGGATTCAGGCACTTCCGGGTTTAAAAGATGAATTCCGAGGTTGGTATCCGTATAAACAAGTACAACCTGCAGATTGGTCCAGCTGCTGATAATCTTGGCCGGATTTGAAATATCTTCCACATCGTTTTTCAGATTTTCCGAAACAAAGGAATATCCGAATTTCTCCGCAAGAAGAATATTGAGGATGGGCCGAATCTGGAATTCCTGAATCCGTTCAGCCTTGAGAGCCTCATTGAGGACATCGGCCAGGTTAAAACCGTCACCGATGTCCCCGGCGAATCCCTGCGCCGTGCGGAAATGCCGCAACGCCAGGTTATATCCGGCCCTGCGGGCCAGTACATTTAGTTGGTTATTCCGTATAGACGCAGGTAACATCATTTACATCTCACTCAGTTCGTCAAGATTCACTTTCCTTCTGCGGGAACCGCGGGAAGGAGTAACATCGGCTTTACCTTTGGGAGCCGCAGCTTCCTTGGCATTCTTGGCCTTAATAGCTTCGGCATACTGATTCTGAACGGGAGTAACAGGTTCTTCAGCAGCAAAGCTCTGGTTAATGTCGCTGCGGACAGTAGACCGGCGGCGCTTGAAGGAAGCAAAAGCAGCATCCTGGAAGCCTTTCGATACACCATTAAGGAATTCGTTCAGTACGTTGGCCATGGCGTTCAGTACAAAACGTTTTCTCTTGATACTGGTAATATCAACATCGAGAATCAGACCGGGCTGAATGTGATAGGGGTTGATGGCGTAATCAAAACCTTCAAATTCCTTTTCAAGGAAATTAATCCGCTTGTCCAGTTCAACACGAACCTTGGGATTTTCATAACCAAAGGTCAGATTAACTTTCTCGCGGGCTGTACGGAGCATCTTCTTGAGAAGATCTTTCTCATACAGATAGGTCTGGTTGAGGCGTTCAACATCTGTATCTTCAGACTTGATTTCCAGAATTTCATTCCAGAGTTTTTCCTGCTCTTCATAGAGAGGCGCGCCCCGTTCTTCTTCCAGTTTCCGAACTTTCGCTGAAAGTTTTCTTTCCAGGTCCGCAAAGTCGTTTATGGCACCCCAGCCTTTCTTGTTGTCTTCGTAGACAACCAGTGCAACATAATATGCGCGGGTAATTTCTTTGGCATATTCTTCCATCTGCTTGTCATAAGCAGCCCGCATGTTGCCCAGCTGACCATGATCGAAATATTTCAGTTTCATGGCATAGCGTTCATCCGGCAGGCGGGTGGGATCCACATCTTCGTACTCGCGGACAATCAGTTCACGGGCATTCTTGAGGTTTTCAATGTACTGATACCCCATCTTGGATGTATCCAGAATGGAGGTAAGGTTGTTAACGGCGGTATTGAATCCGCGGTTACGGATATTTTCAATATCGATGATCCGTTTAATGTTTTCACGGATATTCTGGGGGTCAAACTCTTCCGGATCAATTTCCGCGCGCAGACCCTCAATCTTTTCAACCAGATTCTTGGCCATAAAGGTATAGCGGCGGGAATCTTCAGACTCTTTGTCATCATCAGTGAATTCAGGAACCCGTTTAATCCTTTCAAACATCAGCTCAGTATCGGAAAGCTCTTCGCGGCCTTCATCAACCAGCTGATCCTGATAGGCTTCAATTTCCCGGTCAATCATTTCGGTAATGGTTTTGGAAATCTGATCCTTAATGATGTGTTCAACAGTGGTCTGATAATGGAAAATGGGACTGATCAGCTCAGAATCCAGAATGTTGATGGACAGTTTAACATCGGAAACGGTTTTAGGCTTGTAGGGGTTGTCCTTGAAGGAACATTTAACAACCGAGTAAGCATTCTCACCGCGGATAAAAGCACCAACGTCGGTCTTCTGACGCAGAAGGGAGTTGGTTTCATTTTCCAGGTCGTTTACACCGCGCTGGATATGTCCCTGCAGGTGACCGTACATGTTAACGATGGACTTTTCAATTTCACCGGTATTGAACTTATCGGCACCGCCAACCTGATCGAGCAGTTCAGCCATTTCCTTGGGTGTGTAACGGGCCAGATTCTTTGTTTCTTCCTTGTCAACGAACTGGCGGACTTTTTTCACCATTTCGTCTTCAGTGGTTACAATGTAACGGTTGAACATGTTCTGGTAGTTCTGATTGTAGTAGTTGTAAACTTTCTCTTTCAGACCACCCATAATCTCAAGTTCATTGAGAACTTCCTGAGGAAGTTTTGTGTGGATTGAATTGAGGACTTTATCAGCTTCTTCATTTATGAGCTGATCGTACTCAGCCTTCTGGTTACGTCCCTCTTGAGCGAGAGAGTTACGGGATCCTACAGCCGAAGGCTTTGTCGGATGGAATACATTGGGACTTTTAGGAAGTTCGCCAGCCATTTGGTTCTCCTTAGCAATCGTTTTTTTCCGTCAATCCGTATTAACAGCCTGACGGCACTAATCTTAATAGGGATTATATCCCTAATAGTTACTATTATCAAAAGGCATAAAGAAAAAAAAGTTATTTATGCCTGTTTTTTTGCACTTTTTCTTTAATTTTCAGCAGAATTCAACGCTTCAGCCGCCATCAGGCGCATTGCTTTAGCTCTGGACTCATTGAAAATCTTTTTCAGTGCAGCTTTGGCCTCCTGTTTCTCAGCACCCGCCGCGGTACTGTTCTTCAGAATGGAAACAGCTTTATCGTATTCCACTAATTCTGCTTCCACACCTTTGCGTACCTGACGTGCCGCCAGGAACCAGATGGTATCGCCTTTACGTACAGTGTAACTGCCGCTGCCTGGCAGAAGCAGTTCACCTCCCGGATAAATCCAGTCAGGATCATTTCCGGTATACACCCGGTAATCCAGATCCTTATATCCGTTCTGAACCGCTATCTCATTAGCGGCCAGATGTATATCAGCTTCGGTAATGGAAACCCGTCCGTTAACATTAAGATAAGACTCCACTTCATCCTTTGTCCGGGGGGCCACATCGGCATCAACTGGTTTGACAGCCTCTTCCTGCTGCTGAGAAACTGTTTCGGTTCCCACCGATGTTTCGGTTGAGGTTTCAGGCGATGTTGCGGTTGAAGCCTCAGACGATGTACCGGCTTTACTCAGATCGTTTTCTGCCGTCTCAGAGCTGCCGGCATTTTCTTCATACCCTGAAGTATCAGAGCGTCCAAAGACACTGCCCCAGGGAGCTTTGCCGGAAAGATCCCAGCCAATAAAGCCGCCAATAAGCAGCAGGAGCAGAAGCAGAAGCCACAAGAGCCAGAAAGGTTTCTTTTTCTTCGTGACAGGTTTTCTTCCTTTGGTCCCCATCATATTTAAAGCTCTGGATTGTTCCTCGCCCCCCGCACTGTCTTTTTTCTGCTCTGTGCCGGTTTTACTGGCGGAACCTGAAGATGATGAAGATGACGAAGATACCGCGGCCGGCCGCTGAGGCTTCTGTTCCTCTTTATTCTCCGGTTTCTGCAGTAAGGCCAGCTGTTCCTGGGTCAGAGGCCCTTCTCCGCCGGCATTCAGACTGCGGATCAGCAGGATTAAACGCTTCATATCGGCCTTACAGGCAGTATCATCAGGCGCAGTAATCTGCTGTATGCGTTCGTTAGCCGACCGCGCGGCCAATATATCAGCGGCAACAAAGTTGCGCTTGGTTGTCCGCCAGAAAAGAACCGGCTCACCGCCAAGGTAAAGATCGCCCCAGAAAGGATAAATAATTTCAGGTTCGCTGAGCCGCGACAAAAAGGTTTTCAGCTCCGTGCCGATACGGCGGGCATTGTCAGCAAGCTGAGGTCCGTTTTCCGCCTCTCCGGCAAACAGCTCCAGATAAGCGGCCACATTCGAGTAGTAGTACCAGGCCGGACCGCCCTCTTTCACATCAACTTTACGGAGATAATCACCGGCACGGGTAGAAACCTGCTTGAGAAGCGGCGACACAGAGGTTTTGCCGGCAAGGTAATCATCACGCAGAAGACGCACGTATTTTTCCAGAATCTGGGCAAACTGAAATTCTTCAGGCGTAAAATGTTCCTTGATATGCCCCAGCAGAAGCGAAATATAACGGTCAACGATCTTCGATGACTGAACGCCGCCGGCAATAAAATCAACCGGAATACCGTCCGGAACATTAAAACCGGCACTTCCTGTTTCATCTTTTACGGTAATAAGGGATTTTTCCGGATCAACGGATATTCCGGCATCAGAAACAGCGCCAAACGAAACCTCCGGAATACCGGCCCGGTGAATAACCCGGTGCGAATTCCTGCGGCTGATGACAGAATCTCTGAAAGAAGCTTTTTTTCGGCCGGAAATATCAGCCACATCCAGAGAGGCGGGAACTTCTGCACGCGCGGGAAACAGAACGCGCAGCTTGCGCTGAATCTGCGGGATTGTTGTAACAACACGAAGCTGTTTTTTCCGCTGACGCGCCCGTTTTATCAAACCAATGAAAACAGCCCCTTCAGCGGAATCAATATGGGTTTCTTCCAGATTACAGGCTACAGCGCTGATAAAGTCCGGATCCACCCCCCGTGCCATAAGAGATGAAGAGAAACCCGGGCTGACAGCCATGGACAGAATTTCGCCGCCTTCATACCAGAGAGCATTCCCGCCGGAACACACCACTCCCGGCCCGGAAAAATCCTGCCGTATGTAACGGAGCGGATTGCGCAGGAATTCAGCCTTGGCCTCATCATAAAGGTGAACAAAGTGACGATCTTCTTTTGCTCTTTTATGGAGATTGAAAATAACATGATCGTCGTACCTTAAATGAATGTTCCCGCTGGAATAAAACCAGACCATATGACGTTTCTCGCCGTCTTTGACACTCCGGTAATCTGTAATATCGTCAGTAGGCAGATCAAAACTCTGAAAAAACTTTCGGATTTCGCGCACCACCAGAGTGTCGCCCAGATAACGGATGGGAAACCTGGAGGCATTGATCGTTTCCAGAAGCGGATTACCGACATGGTCGTCAGTAACCACTGTGGTGGAAATGGCCTGATGAACTTCATCAGGGATGTCACGGATATTACCGATTCTTAAAAAAGGCCGATAGTCATCGCGTTCCTTTCCCAGATAAACAACGTAACACTCGCGTCCTATGTGAAAAATACGTGATTCCGGGGAAATACTTTCAGTCATATGCGTTCCTCACAAGGCAATTAATTCGCAGATACATCGCCTATTATAACCCCATTCCGGACAGGAATCCACTGTAAATATATGTAAACAATAAAAAAAACACGAAAGGCAGAGAGGTCAGCCGCCGGGTAAATACCTTTTAACCGGATTGGATAAAGCCCTGAACATGGCATCTTTAGCTTTCGGACGGCCCAGTGTCAGTTCTTCCAGAGCCCGGCGTGCCGTTTTTCGTATTGAACGGCTGCCCCAGGGACAGCTGCAGGTAAAAGACTCAAGATTTAACTCTTCCACAAACCGCCGTATCTCTTCTTCCTGTGTCCAGGCCAGGGGGCGGATAATGGTCTGGGGATATTTGTCGTAACGCATGTTCGGAAGCATGGTTGACATTTCGCCCCTGCAAGACATGTTCATGAGAAAGGTTTCAAGGATATCATCCATATGATGCCCCAGGGCAATTTTTGTTACAGAATTTTCCCGGGCAAAACGAAACAGCTCCAGCCGGCGCTGAGTGGAACACCACCAGCAGTTCAGACGAGACCCTTCCTTGACGCGCTGTTTAACCGGAATATCAATAACTGTGGTTTTCAGTCCCCAGGAACGCACTTCATCCAGAAACCCTTCGCCCGCAGGATAATGGGCAAAATCAGTACGGACATGCACCGCTTCTGCCGTAAAGGGCACCGAATACCTTTTTGAAGCAGCTTTACGGGCCAGATGCCAGGCAAGAGCCAGCGAATCCTTACCGCCGGACAGGGCTATCAGAACATGGTCGTTTTCTTCCAGCATTCCAAACTGGAAAATGGCCTTGTCAATTTTCCTCGAAATGCGTTTTCCTGTATCCGGATCCGGCATGCAGGCATGATAGCGGTATACAGAAATAATGAGAAGCGCAGAGCGCTCTGACGGCCGGGGCACCTGAGGCGGGGGCACCTGAGGCGGGGGCATCTGAGGCCGCCTAAAGCCGGGCCGTCTGGAGCCCCCCCCGACAAGCCGCCGCCCCCCGACAAGCCGCCGCCTCCCTGACAAGCCCCCCCCCGACAGGCCGTCTCCCACCCGGCTGAGGCCGCCTAAAGCCGGGCCGTCTGGAGCCCCCCCCGACAAGCCGCCGCCTCCCTGACAAGCCGCCCCCCCGAAAATCATTTAAATAATTTCAGGTATTCTCCGTATCCCTGCGCTTCCAGTTCTTCACGGGGAATAAACCGCAGAGAAGCCGAATTAATGCAGTACCTTAAACCGCCTTTTTCCTTCGGCCCATCCTCAAACACATGCCCCAGATGTGAATCGGCATAACGGCTGCGTACTTCGGTGCGGACCATAAAATGAGAAAGGTCTTTTTTATCAATTATAAAATGACTGTCTATGGGACGGGTAAAGGAAGGCCAGCCGCAGCCCGAGTCGAATTTATCTGTAGAAGAAAACAGCGGCTCTCCCGAAACAATATCCACATAAATTCCTTCTTCATGAGAATCCCAGAACTCGTTCTGGAAAGGTCTTTCGGTGGCACTGTTCTGGGTAACCTCGTACTGCAGGGCATTGAGTTCTTCCTTTATTTTTTTATCCGAAGGTTTGCTGTACATACTCCACTCCTTTCTTTCGGAACCGGTTTTCTGAATATCGGCCTTCCAGACTTCCTTCAGAAAGGCCTTGCGCCCGGATGCTTCGGCATAGGCACAGTATCTGCGGGAATTGGTACGGTAGTAATTCTGATGATAATCCTCGGCCGGATAGAATTCTTTTGCGGGCAGGATCTGCGTTGCTATGGGTTTACTGAAACGGCCTGATTTTTCCAGATTTTTCCTTGACTGAAGGGCAAGCTTTTTTTCTAAAGGGGTACTGTAGAACACGGCTGTGTGGTACTGACTGCCCCTGTCATAAAACTGACCGCCCGCGTCAGTGGGGTCAATGCTGCGCCAGAATGTATCGAGCAGCTCTTCATAGCTTACCCTGCTGCTTTCATAAACAACCTTGACGGCTTCAAAATGCCCGCTCTTCCCTGTACCCACCTCTCGGTATGTGGGATTGGGCACATCACCGCCGGTGTAGCCGCTGATAACTTCTGTTACTCCGTCAACAGCTTCAAACGCGGCTTCCGTGCACCAGAAACATCCTCCGGCAAAAAATGCTTTTTGCTCCTCTGCTCCGAGAGAAAACAGCGGGAAAAGCCCATAAATTACGGCAAGACCCGGCAGGGCATATTTTTTCAACTTCTGTAAGGTCATGGTTACTCCTTATATAACATGTTCAGCACAAACCCGCAGCGGCCCGGTTATCAGGACTCCAGACCATGCAAATCCGTAAATATACAGACTTATTTATACAGCATTTTTGTGAAGATAATTATTACAATATGGAGAGACTTGTCAGACAGGAAAGTGCAGCGTTATGCCGGCCTCCCTCCAAAAACAAGGTTTTCCGGGAAGGGAAACCGGCAAGGAAGATCAGGCTTCTTTTTTATTGTTCTTTAATACCGCTGCCAGTACAAAGAACACCACAGCACTGATAAGAACACCAGGCACAATTGGATTCAGTCCGAAGAAGCTCCAGTACTTCTGGAACATAAATACAGCAATACTGCCGGTAATAAGACTGGCCATACTGGCAACAGCACCGGCCTTATTGGAATAATGTCCGACAATGTAGGGAATAAAAGCACCTCCGGCACGCAGGGAAAAACTGAACATCAGAATTGTAATAATACTTTTTGTGTTCGTTAAAGCTATTCCCATTGAAAGCAGCCCCGCAACAATCATTATATAGCGGTTAATTCTCAGTACCTTTTTGTCATCCGCATCCTTATTAATGTACTTCAGATAGATATCATTGGAAATAATGGTTCCGGCAGCCAGCATATCGGAGTCTGCGCTGGACATGGTGGCCGAAATTAACGCGGCAAACAGCACACCCACAAGAACCGGCGGCATGGTCTGCACAGCCAGAACAGGAAGAATATAACGGGTTCCCTGAGATGTAATAAGAGCTGTGTCAATAAGATTCTGCTGAACCATGCTGTAGGCAGCCAGGCCCAAAATGGCCGGAAATACCGCGTAGGCAATACAGATAAGACCGCCCAGAATGGAACCGTTGCGCACAGCTTTTTCATCCCTGGCCCCGTAGTAACGCTGAATAACTTCCGGTCCCACGGCAAAAGAGGCAATGTACATTAAAGTAAGGGAAATAATGGTTTTAATTCCTATACCTTCTGTAAAAGAAAGCTGAGCCGCTGGAACATCGCTGACAATCTGAGACCAGCCGCCGGCAGACTTCAGGGCAAAGGGCACAGCCAGAATGGTTCCGCCCAGAATAAGAAAAGCCTGAAGGAAGTCGGTAAAGGCAACGCCCCAGAGACCTCCCATTACCGAATACGTTGTAACAACAAGCGTTACAACAATAACAGCAACATAATACTGCCAGCCGGTCATAACAGAAAGAATGACCGAAGACGCAATAATCTGAACAGCAGTCAGCCCGATCATGGGAAGCGACATAATAACAGCTGTAACCAGTGCGTTAGCCGGTCCATAACGCTTTTCAAAAAAATCAGAAATAGTAACAGACATGGTCCGGCGGAGTTTGGGAGCAATAAAAGCCAGAACAATAAAAGCAATAGCCGCGGTAATAACATACCAGATAGCCGAGAATCCCCATTGCCCGAAGGCTTTCTCCGTTATACCCAGGGAAGTTCCTCCGCCAATGTTGGTAGCAGCCAGGGTACCTGCCAGAAGAAGCGGCCCCAGATTACGGCCTGCAAGGGCAAAGTCAGTAGATGATTTTACCTTTTTCCCGGCAAAATATCCTATGCCCATCATAAGAAACAGATAAGCAACAACGATAATCGTTACAAGTGTACCAGCCATTTAGCACTCCTCTCATTTATGATAGTTTTTATTCGGACAAAACCGATAAAATGTAATTTTAAATCAGTTTCAGCGAGGAGTAAATACTTTTATTTGTACTTTATTTAAGGATGATTATTTCCCGCTCGGCTCAATGCCCAGCCTTAAGATCCAAAATAGGCGGGGGGAGTAAAAACGCAGGCCCCCCGCCCGACGCGCTGTCTTGGGCGCAACATCCTTTTGCAATGGCTGAATCAGCCCAGCGGCTTTACCTCAATAATTTCGCCGAAAAGGGAGGGACGCTTGGAATCCTTGTTGAGTTCTTTAAGCAAAGCTTTATCTTCAAGCAGAATAAAGCGGATACGGGCACCGGAAACCGCAAAAGGTTTTTCACCCTCAGGCGGCCGCGCGTAAACAGCAACACCTTTCTTTTCACGGTTGAGATTCTGAAGGGTTTGATTCTCTCCAAAAACCATTTGCAAATATGTTTTGCCTTTGTATTCCTTTGCTCTGTAAATGGCAAAAGCCGCATTTGCCGAACCATCCGGATTGGTGGTAGAGATAATATAAAAACCGGAAGTACTGTTAATGGCCTTGACCAGTTCTTTCCCTTCAAGAGCTGTTTTTCCATAGAAGTTTTTCACTGAGGCGGAAGTAAACGTGTCCACAGCCAAAACAGGAAGAACAAAAAAACACAAAACTGCAAAAAACAGAAAAATACGTTTCATTAAAATTTTCCCCTTTCAAAAATTATACAGAATTTTACCACTCCCCCACCCATGCGTCAATTCAGCACCCGGATATCAGGAATGGCTGTACCTTAGTTTCCGAGCATTTAAAGAATTATTTATTTTCTTGCGAAGTATAGGGAGAAGAAATTCGATAGAGTATCGGAAAAGCATAGGTAAGCTCAAAAAAATTAGAATCAGAAATATCAACAAGCATTGAATCTTGAGTAAGAAATCTCACTCGGAATGTGTCCTTGTGAGGATTTTCATCTTCTGTAACCATACTCAATCTGGCGAAAATTATGCCGTTTGGTTCACGAACAACAGATTCAATTTCGTATTCTTCAACTCCAGATCTATCAATAATAACTTTACCATCTTGAGAATAGATAATAATTGTTGCATTAAGATGATAAGGCCCCTCTCCCCATGGATAAGATATAATCTGCACATCCGGCTTAGTTTCGTCTGTAGTATACCAGGCACCAATAAACATCTCTGGAGAAACCTCAGTAATATTTTGAGCATATGGTGCAGCGGCAGCCGTCATAAAAAGAAAAACACTCAACATGATAAGTCTATTCATTTTCATCTCCTTCAACCCAATGCTCTCCATAAGCATTGTTCGCTGTATGCAGAGCGGCCGCGACAGGTTTTGCACCATCGGCCCCGTCCTTTTCATAGCCATAATTATACTTCAAGTTGAGATCTTGGCAGTTCAGCGCGTTCTTTACTGCTGTTCCTGTAATCCTCGGATAACTTCAGGGGACAAGCCGGTACTGCTTGCAATAATGCTGACATCTACACCCGCCTCAAGAAAATTCAAGGCTGTCTGCTTTAACGTTTTCTCCGGCAGCTCTTTTGAGGCTTTATCCCAAGCCTCGTCCCAGGCCTCTTGTTTCTGTACGGCTATATCGGTTGCGTAATCGTATTCGGCTATCAGCATATTCATTACCTCCCGGGTCTTTCTCCCAAGA
>PDWI01002485.1_pt1 | contig 27555 bp, 31 predicted proteins | sample 1430891 | NCBI WGS metagenome assembly PDWI01 (sample SAMN01162508, study PRJNA174530) | Oral metagenome, whole genome shotgun sequencing project. | biome: Marine environment; feature: Marine mammal; material: Swab sample of the gingival sulcus; isolation source: swab sample of gingival sulcus... | reverse complement strand
TTTTCTGATTGTGATCACGCCGTCCTTATCGATGAATAACCACGGACTAGCCTTGCCGGGCAGTGCCAGTCTGTTATTGCCGTTGTAGTTCGGTTTGATGCCGGAGGCATAGCGAAATTGTTTTGCCAGCCGGAATTTGTAAATATTACTCATGTGTACTCCCTGTCATCACGACAGTGATTTAGATCGTAGTTATGGTATTGGGTCAGCAGCCGGGTGCTGCTCACGACTCAACCGGTTCCAGAGGGTGTAAATGAAATTGCCTAATGGAAATAGATAGTCGGCATTCGAGTCGGCAGAATCCCCGTCTTCACGCTCAATGTAATAAGCCGCAGGAATGGCTGCACCGATAATGGCTATGGTGTCCGCTGCCCATTCTTGTTCCGGTTCCGGAAACACCTGGTCAGCGAAGGTTGCCGTCGCATGAGACACACCAAAGCTGATAATGCCGTGAGTGACACCGTAGTTGGTTCCCTCGGTGGCTTCGACCACTGCCGCTGTCGCCAGCGCACCGCCAAGGACCTTAGTTTTCGTGTCCAGGTAATTCAAATTACTACAACCTGATACCCCGGTGATAAGAGACAGTCCGAGCAGGACTAATAATAGTTGCTTCATGTTTTCCTCCTCTGTCATCTCGACAGTGGTTATATGGGTTACTACATTCTACAAAACAAAAACTTACCGTTTATGAACGATAGATAAACCCATCGTCTTCCTTCTGCTGGTGTTGCGCTGAAAACGCGTCCTGGGCGGGGGGGAGTCAGGAAATTCACATGCACAAATTTCAATGCACAAACCCTTATGCCATAACACCTTCACAGCCTCACCATGCACAAATCTATGCATGTTTTTGCACTTTCTGTGCATCCTATTGCTTAACCATCATGACTTCCGATGACAACCCATTTTGACCGTGAATTGTATGAACCACCGAATCAATCACCCACTGCACCGCGCACAACTCGGGCCGCCATTCCTCCAGCATCACTTTCATTTCAGCCAGCAAATCAGGACGCCCATGCTTCAGCGACAGACGCATCCGGTACCCCACTTGCGATAGCCGGTCAAATTCAGCCTGTGCCGCTTTTGAGGCTTCCGCCTCTGTTGAGTACGTTTTACGTAGTGTTTTGAATTTCTCAGAACCGCCTACTTTTGCATAACGCAATTTGCCACGTTTCAAGTCATGCCAAGGTGCACGCACACCGGTATATTCCGTGCGCCCCTCCTCATTAAATGCATGGGTATCCACCTCATTTCTTTTAATAGTTACAACTGGCATTGGACGGCCTTTTGATGTGATCCTTGCGCCTTTTTCAATAAAAACCAACGCGCCTCCGGCGGGTTTGGCCGTTGCGTTATAATCCTCAGCTAGACGGGTAATAAAGTTCAAATCCGAATCTGTCTGATCAATATGCTCAATGTATATACTGGCCAGTTTCTGAGTAATAGCCGGACGCAGCCCGTGTTCTGACGCAATCGTTGAAACAATCCCCCCGAGAGTCGTCTGATGCCAGTCCCGATGTCGCTGTACTTTCAACCGCTTCAGCATATCAGCTGCTTTTGCATTGATAATAATTCTGTCAGGCGGGCCATAATGAGAAATACGATCAACGATATAAACACCTTTCGGTACCAGTCCCGTTTCCTCGTACCCGATAGCGACTTCCAGCTTTGCCCCCTTACTAGGCCAATATACTTTCCCATCAATATCGTTGATTTCGATCGTAACTTCATCGGATTCAACCCCTCGGTTGTCCTGATGCCGTAACTCAACTAAGCCCGCTGCCCGAATATTTGCGGTGATATCAGAACTCCCTGCATTAATGTTATAATCCGGCGTCATAAACTAATCCCAGAGATTAATGGTTGGAATAAATTTCGGTTGATTATGAATAATGATTTCCGGCAGTATAATTTCCAGACCTTCCGGCAGATAGGGGCCATAGTCAGCCAGTCCCGGATTAGCCTGATAAACCCTGACAACCACCTGTTCTGTGCCGTAAACCTTCTTGCAGATCGCATCAAGCACATCACCCCGTTCACAGACATGCGTCCACATATCAATCCTCCGGATACTTTGTCAGGTGTACGGTAAAATCAATTTTTTGGGCAGATCCGTGCAGGAATTCACTGCGATCATCATCAATGCTATCAATAAACCACTGTCCCAATACCACCCCCGCACCACCGGCATCAGCAATCAGGATATAGGGTTTTCCTTTGTCTGCCATGCTCCGCAACTGAGTCAGCGAAAGTTTTGCATCCGGGCCACATAACTCCGGATAAATCGTGCCGGGAAGGGTGATATTGTCATCACCCGGGCCAAGATACTGGTGCATTGATGGTTTGCCTACCCGTGCTTGTGACACCCAGCGCTGTGCCGTTTTCCTGTTTATTTCCTGAAAAGCCGCTGTGTACAGTTCAAAAATAAACCCATCCAGCATCATCATCATATTTCGTTACCATCAAACAGGTAGCCGTGGCGATCGCGGGTATTACGGAACTGCTGGGCACGAAACTCCTTAACTACCATTTCGGCAACCTGACGCTCATCCATGCCGGGAGCTGCGTTTACGGTAATACTGATATGCTGACTATGGGTCACATTTTGGTTATTTCGCGCCGTTAAAGGTATGACATTCTCACCCGCATGTTCAGGTAATGCAGACTGTAGTAACTGGTCATTCGCTGCCTGTTCCTTAACAAACTCACGTAATGTATCTGGGAACTGCTGAATCAGGGAACTACTCATCAGTTCCCTGATTGACCCGGGTGGCTGATTGGCAGCGGACATCTGTTGCAAAGGTGTTACATGACCGGCCTGACTAGACATCAGAAAAGTGCGGCCAGCGGTCATCAACAGTTCCGGCCCCAGCTCGTTCACCTCGTATAAGGTTCCGGCGGATACTGGCCCACCAGTGGCCCGACCACCACCAAAAAGAGGTTTCTTCTCATTAGTCGTACCGGAAAAACCCTGATAAACCCCTTGGGCAAATTGCGAGACACTATTCCAGGTACTTCTACCTGTTTTTGCCGCTTGAACAAAAGGGGCCGCACCCGCACGGACTATAGTCGCCGTTACTTTTTTGAGCGTCAGGTTATTCCATAAATCCCGGAATTCTTTTACCAAGCGAATAGCAGTGCTAATCATGCCGGATTTCAGCTTAGCCTCGACTTCCTTAGGTGTCCACCCCAACCACCAGGCAGCCGCCTGTTTCGCCAAGTCATAACCCAGTTTCAGCCCAGGGAATGAAACAGTTGCCATTTTTTCCCGGAGCGACATTCCCTGCCACCAATTTACAAACTTTCGCAAGTGTTTTCCGACCCCCACACCGACATCTTTCAGGGTCCAGCTATTCCACCAGTTTTTCAATTTATCCCAATTCTTGTAAACCAGGTACGCCCCGGTCGCCAATGTGATAATCCAGCCCAGTGGGGTAAACATCAGCACACGGGAAAAAGCCAGGAACGCGGCTCTGGTTATACCGATTCCGCCAGTCAATCTGCCCAGCATTCCAATAGAGGATGCACCTCCGGCACCGAACAATCCGATACCATACCTCACCATAGCCAGTGGCCCTAAAATGGAACCCAGGGCAAAGGTCAACGCACCACCCGCCATGACCAATGCACCAACACCGACCACAGTAATCATGATGGTTTTTACCAGTTCCGGGTTTTTTGCTGCCCATTCTCCGGCTATCTTCACGTATTTCATGGCTGACTGCATCAGCTCATTCAACGGCCCGATTAAAGGCAGCACAGCATTACTGCGAAGTGTTTTCAATGAGTCTTCAAACTGCTGCCACTGTAAGGTAGGGTCAAGCTCTACACGACGATCTAAATCAGCCTGAACCGCGCCGTCTGCGGCCAACATTTGTCGTTTAATTGCCTTATAGTCTTCCCAGTCTTTTAAAAGAGGGGTGATAAAGCTTTTTACCTGCATATCACCAAACAACTTGCCTATTTTAAAGGCATCACCGCCTGTCAGCTTTTCAATCAATTGCAGCATGTGTTCAACGGGATCAGACCCATTTTTCACTGCTGTTTTAATCTCGGCCTCAAGATCGACATGCATTTTTTTGAAGTTCTTTATGGTGTCTGGAGCAGTCATCTTAGCCAGGAAGTTTTTCATATTATTAGCTGCTTCCGAGGCATCTCCTGCGCCACGTTTTGCAATCTGCAATGATGCGCCCAGTGTCGCCACTGCCTTTACCCCGGTAAGACCTAATTTTTGGGCTTCCGCCGTCAGCATTGGAAAATACTGAGACATATTTTCCAGTTCAAATGCACCGGCCTTACCGCCGACAACCAGCATATCAAGGGCTTTCGGCATCTCTTTTTCAGAGATGCCCATGTTTTTGTTTAAAGAAAAAGATGTTTTAGAAATATTCTGAATTGCAGAATTGGAAGCAGTAGCTGTTTTAGCTACCGAAGACAGGATGCCTATGGCCTGATTAAACTCCATACCATCAGTCAACAAAGTATTAAGCCCTAAAGTCACATCGTTGCCTGAACGAAAAGCCCCTTCCGCCGCCTGACTGATTGACTTTTTAACCTTTTCAATCTCAGAGTCAGATAAATCAGCCGTTATCGCAATATCTGCCACTGCTGATTGCTTTTGACCTGCTTCCTTTATCGCTGAAAAAATAGGATTTACTATACTTTGCCCGGTCATCACCGCACCGGTGCCGGAAACGGTCAGGTTTGAAGCGATTTGGCTGGCCTGCTGGTATTTATTACGAAGGTTATAGAGTTCCTGCTGTTTACGGATAGCACGCCCCATGTCACCAGTTTGCTGTTCCAAAGCCCCATTAGTGGCATCTATCCGTTGTTGAAGGGTACGTTGGGCATCGGCCAAATCTTCGGTAGACAGCCCTGCATCCTTCATTTTTGTTCGACTGGCATCCAGTTTAGGGTTCAGTTCATCCAGTTGATTGGTGAATTTCTGCTGGCTACGTCTCGCGGATTCCAGATTACGAATAAGCGTTTTACTGGGTTTGTCCGTTGATGCCAACTCAGTTTCATAACGAGTTACCCTTTCTGTAGCCTCATGCAAATTACGGGAAACACGACTGAACTTCTCTTCCAGTTTTGCACGGCGGGTTAAATCACGCTGTACCTGGTCGAGTTCGATCAGTCTCCCACGGGTGTGCTCCAAATCATTGGCCAACTTACGGTTAGCACCCATAGCTGCCCGAGCCGGAGCGGTCATCCGGTCAACCATCTTCAGAGTCACATTCAGCGATAACGGTTCTGCCATGATGATTATTTCCGTTGGTGAGCAGCCTCATGAGCAGCATTTTCTGCATCTATCTGCTCAACCGCTATGTCGTACCATTCATAAAGTGTCGACAGTGCCATGTGTTCCATTGCCGTCGGTGGCCAGGCACCAATACCTTTGTTAATCACCACTCATGCTTGCTTGACAGGTGGTGTGTCTAAGCCAGCGGCTTCACGTTCGCCCAGGATTACGTAAAAAAAAGCAAAATACCCTGCATAAGGCTCACCCGGTCACGGGCAGGCAATGCCAGAAACGTCTGTGGGGTAATCATCGGATCAGTGACCTTGTTCACGATTTTGCTATAAGCACTGTTTTGCATCATACCCAGCATGGAGACACCGCCCGCTTTATCCTGTTCAGATGCACTCAGCTCACGAATAATCATCACATCCTTAATCGTTTCCTCGCTATCCTTACGCTTCAGTGGACGACTTAACACGATTTTTACTTTACCGTCGTCCTGTGGATAAACACCAGGCTCCAGAACATCTTCTACATCATCACTTTCATCAAGCATCAGACTGACAGATGCTGATTCCGGTTTTTCGCCTTCCATTTTATCCTGACCAGTTACAGGCAACGCGTTTTCTGGTGATGCCTCTTCTGCTGCGAGCATATTCTCCGGCACGAGACCAGCCGCAGATTTATTTATGTCACTTGTAGTTTGGTGAGGTTGCGTAGTACTCATAATGACGTCTCCCGACGTTATAAACGATAAAAAAGCACGCACACAAAAGGAAAAAAAGGTACGTGCAAAACTTTCTAATCTAAAAAATTAGTAACCCATTCCAATAGCCGCACGACGCGCCGCAGTACGATCAACACCACCGGAACGTTCGACACCCATTTCCATGTCGATAAACACTTTCTCGCCGTTATGGTGGTATTCATAATGAGAAAGGCTGATTTCGACTCGTGACTGTGATGATTTACCGGACTCCCATTCGCCAGGATCCAGCTCACGCCAGCGACCCCACATGACTGCCCTCACAGGATCAACCTGGCAATCATCAGATTCTGCCGAGGCCTTTAACTCCAGCTTAACCGCCTTGTGATTACAGACACCCCAATCATCTAATACGGCTGGAAGATACTCCTCCAACGTGAAACTGGCCTGTAATTTATCACTGCCGAGATCGATCTCAACCGGTCCGGCCATGACATCAGCCCGATACTCCTCAAACTTACGTCCCAGCTTCGGCAACTGCACCTTGCTCACCGTACCCGGATACGGCACACCGGCAATAAATAGCTGCCAAGCTTTAATTTTCTTCGGCATTCCCATACTTTTTTCTCCACGTCATCACGACATTGATTGGTTTCATTACTGCTCAAACAACTTGACCACAAACTTGTCAGTAATCGCTTGTTTGAACATCAAGTCTTCCAACGGCGGCACCGGTGTGAAACGACGACGAATCGTCAGACGACCATTCATCACTTCACTGTTCATGTTGTCTTCCTGCTCAATCCAGCACTCACCACCCAGAATGTAGCCATCACGGGTTAATTGCTGGTATTTTTCATTCACCATCGTAATGATGTAATCAATCAAACCCCGGGTGATCGGCTTATCGTTTTCTTCAAACATCGCCTCAGCAATAGATCGATCCAGAATATCTGCGGTGCGGGTAAAATTCTCGAACACATACTTGGTTTGTGCTGCCAGCGTGCGCGAACCCCAGAAACGATAACCATTGCGCTGAATCAGCGTGGTCACTTCATTCGAGTTCAGGTAGTTGGCTGTAGTGCCAGTGTTCTGAATATGCCAGTCCACATCCTTCGTAATCCCGGCAACACCTTTTACCAGATAGTTGGATAACACCCGGTGCCAGCCGATTTCATTATCGATCTGAGCACGTACACCCAACGCTCGGGCGGTTGACAACATTGCTCCGGCGCTATCCTTGAAGTCCGGCCAAATCAGCATGGCACGTTTACTGCCAAAGTGATTGCGGTAGGTAACCGCCTCGCTGGATTCTCCAGCCGGAACACCCATATAGGCAAAACCCTTCAAGTTATCAGCTGTGATAATCAGCTCATTTGCGACCTCGACATGCTTATCCAACCCCGGTGCACCCAAAATACGTGGTGTGAAGCCAAACTTTGACTGCGCCATCCGTAGCGCCTTAAGGCCAGTCATTCTGCCTTCTGCGGTGACTTCCCCGATAACATTAGCGCGTTGCTCCGCCGGGTCAGCTGACTCGGCGACACGGACGATACAGGTTAGAGGCGAATATCCCTGGTCATAGATAGCATCCATAACACTGCCAAGGGTGCCCGTAGATCCGGCCTTGCCAATCACATCAGGATCAAAGCCAGCCAGCGCGACCGGGGTATTCAATGGAAAAGTTTCCGGGTCCGCATCGTCAGCGGTGCAGACATAACCGACAGTGGAACTGTCGACGGTTCGGATATAGCGGTTACCATCGTCATATTCGATGGTGCGCGTACCGTGGTGGTAATCTACTGGCATTTATCTACCTCCTGTTTTGGACTGTGCCGTCGTCACGACGGAAATAAGTTGCTTGGTTTAACTGCTCGTTGCGGCAGCTTTTTCTTTTTCAGCAGCGAGGCGCGCTGCCTCTTCCATAGCATCACCTTCTGGCTTGGCCTCTGGCACATGCTCAGTCACACCAGCGGGTAACGTATCACCGATAAATTGGCCAGCTCCGTAACTCTGTCCGTCAATTTCTACTATGGATACGCCGCGCCAGTTACTGATGCCACCTGGATACTGTTCTGGTAACGACTGATCTGGATTAATATTAAACTTATGCTTGTGCATTGATAGTTCCTCCTGAGTGCAAATAATGATTGTAAAGCAGAGTCAACAGTTGTGGCATAGCTGTGACCCGTATGTTTGTAATCATGGTGTAATAGTAAACACTCGGACTCGAATTGAAATGGTATGCAAGACGACTACACAGTGCTCCGACACCCCGACCATACAAAACATAGCGTTCATTACTGCTAGTAGTATTGCTCCCAGGAGTTATTTCATTAAACCAGCCACTCTGTAGGTGCGAAATTCCACTGTGACTACCGTTACTGCAATATAGTTTTCCCCCGATCAGCATAACGGGATATTCCAGTGTCGCCGTATCCGGCCTGATTGACTCGTTGGCTGTCGTGCCCGTTAATGTAACAGTTCGGTCATAAGCCACGCCTGATGCTTTGAAATTGATACAAAACTTTTGGCTGGCTGTATCAAAAAACACATAAAAGTTCAGCCCAGGACAATTGGAATAATTGAATAAAGAAGTGTTTGCCACCCGATTACCGTTATTATCCAGTAAACAGTAATAGTTAGTGGCGTGATTATTCAAACTATACAGAATAAACACATAACCATTCAGCGCCTGATACACATCATAAATGAAATGTACCGAACCCGGATTGGGAATATGGACAGCGACTACATTGTGATTTTCATCATAAGTCGCACCCTTTTTGTAATAGTGGCCATTGTCAAAATCAAAGATCACATCATTAATGGTCAGCAAACGATTCAATGCAGGTGGTGAAACATAAGATTGCAACCCGGCACTCAAGGGATCAGAACTAATGGACAGATCACCGTAATTGATAGGCACCTTACCGGACGTAGCTGCTGCCCTGACCGTCGCCATATCACTTTGCAAGACTTCCAGAGCGGCCGTATTTTGAGCTTTCAGGGCTGCCAGACCAAAACCGGGATCTGTTAGTAGTTCCTGAGAAGCCTGTACCATTGACCGCCCGGCTTCCGCCTTATTTAAAATCGCGAGTAACCCATGATCAGTGCTGTTTAAATCTGACTGATTGGCTTTTGCTGCGGTTTCCGCTTTCTGTGAACTGATTTTAGCGGCCTGTGCATCGTCTCTCAGCGTTGACAGGTCTTCAGTTGGAAATAAGTTCATGACCACTCCCCATTATGAAAAGTAAAAGTTTTGCGTTGGTAAGCATTGTACTGATGTGTTCCGGCAGGCAGACTGGATACTGGATGCGCGAACGTCAGATTTGCGCTGAAGTTATCGGCACTACCAATTGGTATGAACTCCACCCAATCGTCCTCCACTGGATTACCTGGCATAGTGACCGTAGCACCAGTCGGCAAATAATACCCACGACCAACGCTTAATGGGCCATCCGTTGGCAATTCCAGTATGTTATCTTCAGCAGCATCAGACTCAGCTAGCTCAGTAACTCGCTGATCAACAGCATTCACATCCTCATCCAGTCCGGTCAGGGCATCAGCAATACGCCCCACGTCCTCGGACATCACGTTATCCTTGTGCGGCAGCGGGTGATCCCCGTGCCGCGTACGATTGTCTACATTAGGCATCGTTTGTCATCACTCTCAGGTTTTTGATTTTCGGCCTGTCTTTAGCTGATCCATGCAGCGTCAGGCGCACACGGATTTCAAAACTAGCAACAGGGGTGAGTAAATAGGTTCGTTCTTCCCAGCCATCTCCGATCGGCTCGCCTTCCGTCAGTTCCAGCGTCTGCCAGACACCATTCACTTCCAGCTCAATCGCTATCGAAGACTGCCCCGGCACTAACGCTTCAAAGCGCACCGTGACTCGTGCATTGTCCCCACAAGGCTGTGCTCGACTAATATAAGTCCCCGTTTCACGAATACGTCCTGCGGCGAGCTGGATGCCGGGATAAACCACCGGGGAATAATCCTCATTCCCAGACAATTGAGCAGATATGCTTTGTAACTCATCAGACAAGGGGGACGACAGGGAAACGGGCGAATTATCCTGTAAAATCAGGTTTCCAACTTGCCACAATGCCTGCACAGCGCTGGCGGTATACTCAATGTTTGCCAGCAACATCAGGTCGGTATAACCGCCCAAATTCACCTCCGCCAGGTTAGTTCTGCGGGTAGCGGGGGAAAACTTGGCAGCCAATAACCGGAAGGTCATATCAGCGAACTGGTGTGCAGTCCATGTAGCGGCATTCGCCGACGACAACAATACGCCGACCTGATACGTCTGTGCAGTGATAAACCCGCGTTCCGGGTCTTTCTGACCGACTTCAGCTACTGCCAGTGCATGCTCAGCATCATCGGTCAACACTACCAGTGCATACTCCCGGTTTGCTTCCAGATACACTGGCGTCCATTCAATCCGGGTCGGGCCATCCAGGGAAATAACATTGGCTGACAAGCGAACATGACTCAACACTACATCATTGGGCACACCCGCAGTGGTTTCACGAATCTGCACCATGAAACTAAGACTGCCACGCGCTTTAAACCACAAATCAACGCCGGCAATATGCCGGGGGGTTTCCAACTGGAACGTCTGCGCCAGTGGATCTGTACGTCGTGGCGGAGCTGAAGTCACGTTCGTAATGTTGGTAACGTTTACCACATCATTCCAATTAACTGTGGTGATTGTCGTCACCCGACGACGCTCAGTGGTGCTGATCACACCATTCCCAGTGTAACTGGCAGTACCATTAGTGCGCTCACCCTGCACTGTGACCGCTTTACGCCCAGCAGGTACATTAGCCGGAATGCTAAACTTGCCGTGAATCTCGCCGTTTTGATCTGCTGATAAAGCCATAATCAAACCTCCACCGGAGTAACCGGTATCCCGTCAAACGTGATCGCCATTAATTGTTCGCCGGGTGCGAATCCGCTGATATGAAACTCAACCTCACGCACCCGTAGAAACTCAGCCGCGCGGGTATTCACGGCAACCATTTCAGTGCGGGAATCAGTTAAAGTGGCCGACTGACTACCGTTGCCTGAACTAATCCGATTGGTTTCCGGTGATGACCAGGTCGAACGCTCATCGACCCAGAAATCAACGTCCGGTGTCAGCGTGATTTCAGCTGGTATCGGATCGAAAGCGGAATAAGGGTTCACTTTCATCATGCCGGTTTGCGCCAGCTGTTCCAGTACCGGCTCCAGCATATACGGCAAGGTTAGCGGTGCATCAGGCAGGTCAATAATATCCACATCAATCGCCAGTTGCAGCTCGCCGCCCATAATAGCCGCCGTCTGCTCCAGACCCTGATCCCGCATATCATCATCAAGAAACGGATCTACAAATACGCCACGCTTGGCTGTCTGCTCACTGGCAACCGCATCATTTTTCAGGCGCTCAATAGCCACCAAATCATACAAATCATAAATACTGGCCTGCATGTTTTGCAGATCATCCATCGCCACCACGCGCACAGCATTGTTGCGAATGGTTGGCTCAAACATCCAGTTCTGATAAATCGTCGCCAGTAATAACTGACCACTGGGCACAGCAGGCACCGGTGCGCGGTAAGCGTGCGGAATGCCTTTGATCTGACGTACCACACCATAACGATCGATGGTTAGAATATCGATGCGCGGCAAGGCCCATTCATAATCGATCAGCACCAACGTACCTGGAACAGCACCAGTAACCATCAGCCCAGTTTCATCACTACCCAGCGCCTCGATTTTTTTCTGATGACGATAAGTCACCGCATAGGTACTGCCAGGTGCCGGTTCAGCACCGGACAGACTCCAATCAACATACGCGCCCGTTAACTTGTAGTCGCTGGTTTTGGTATAGGTGGTGCCACCCTGCACAACGCTGATTATTTCAAGCACAGCGTTATCGGGCAGCGGATCACTAACACCAGAGTAACTACCATGAGTCAATGTAACGGTCGTCTCTTCGGTGATCTCAACATCCAGGACCCGTGTCATCGGCGACTGGTGTGTATCAATACGCATATTACCGCCTGCATCCGGCACAAACAGAGACGGCTCACTCTCTACGGTCTGCAAATCCTGAGCGGACAAATAGCGCAAACGCAAGGCATACGGCAGTTCGACTTCGTAGCCCAATACGTGGGCTTTACCAGCCGAGAGAGAAAACACCTGATACTCAACGTTACCAATCGACTCCAGTCCCAGGTATTTAAGCTGCATCCCATTGATGACATAACCATCGCCATTTGATTCACGGTCATAGCGCGCCACGATTTCATAGATTCCATCAAACTCAGGTGCCGGACGGTTGTTACGTACCACGCCATCGACAACCTCAAAGACTGAATAAAAATCATCACCACAATCAGCCTGCAACCCCCAACTTAAAGTACGTGATAAACGGGCAGCTCCCGGCTCACCATAATTTCGCGTGTTAGGCTCAGGCCCACGCAAAGCCGGATCATCGTTTTCGGTGATCAAATGCTCGGTGAGACACAAGCCTATTTTTATCTCTCCCACCACCGGAATAATTAATTCAACGGCGGGCACCTGTCGCACTTGCCCCCGCAAATAGACAGCACCCGCTGTAATCCGGGTCTGTCCGGTTTCCTGATCAATGTGAATATCACAGCCATTAGTGCGGTCACCATCGCTAAAGATCGCATTAGCAACACTGGTTAAATTTCGCTCGCCAATAGCCTGCATTTCATTTAGTTCAGCTGGCTGCAGACCACGCCCGGCGCGAAACTGGATCTCATCCCATTCAGTGACGTCACGGATAGTCGATTGATCAGCTCGTAAAGTCATCAGAACGTCACCACCAAGTTAATTTCAGCACCCACCGTACCATCAAAAAATAACGGTTTACGGCGTTCTGCTAATAGCAGACGCCCGGTTTTCGCAACATCTTCCGGCGCAAAATAGCGCTGGCCAACCGGCAGGCCTGATACCAACTGCGTATCCACATAAACGTGTATCTCGCGAACGTCCTGCATTACTTCACCATACTCCAGCCGCAGCCGGTAGTTCAGATGATTGGTCGGCTGTTCACTCAGCGCATAACGCCCTGAAGTCAATACGATATCGCCAGCCTCATCAGGCCTCACAAACTGCACCACATGAGCCAGCTTGTAGCCAATCGGCGTTACCATATTAATTTGTTCCAACCCAGCCGTGGGTGGTTCGCTGGTTCCCCAATCCGCCGACCCGGCTCCGATACCGAAATAGGCAGGCCGATCAATCAGCGCTTGCGCCAATAAAATACGACCATCATTGACTAATACTGCACTCATGAATAATCACTCTCGATTAAAATGTCATGCTGCCAACCGGTATTAACCCAGCCGGTGTTATGCCATACAGGGCTATAAGACTCTGATTCAGAACCGGTTAACCAGGTCACACTGTTATCCGTCTGAATATCAAAGCGGATGACCTGACTGTGAGATAAAAATGCCTGAAAATCAGTGCTACTGGCCAGATTGGCTGCAACAGCAACTCCCGCAAACCAGCTCGTCGACATGCCCGGTGTGGTACGAACTTCAGCCCAGGTGAGATCCGGCCAGGTAGCATCCGACCAATAGGCCGGTGGTTGGTACACTGCATCATCACTGAAAAAAAACATCACCAGACCGGCATGATTGGGTACGGGCACTTCGCCAAAAATCTTATCGAAACTCAACCGTAAAGCGGTCCAGGCATAAGCCTGTTCACTGGCCATCAACCATAAGCTGTGATCAGTCAACAGCAGCATGTTGTGGTCGACTTCGCTGCTTTCCTTGTGGCAAAAGGCAATCGCCAGATAACCACCATACTCGGATAAACGTACGCCGGAATAATCGGACAATAAGTCGCCCCAATCGGACTCAGATAACACAAACCGGCGACGATCACAGCCATGATAAAGCCGCCGCAACTTGCTACGGGCAGGTGCGCTCATTGCAGACAGCGCAATAATCCCCTGTAGCTCTTCACGCGTTGGCACACGGCCGGTATCGATCTGGAACTCGTTCCAATGTACGCCGGGCATTTCATGTTCAAACCGTTCGGGACGAATATCAATCCAGCTAAGTGCACGCCGCACGGCTGACTCGGTGCCACGCTCTTTTTGCCACAATAACCCTTCACGCAACACTAACCGCAAATCCGGCAGATAAGGTACGATAACGGCTAAGCCATATTCCCAGATCAGCCAGGGTAATAACTCATCCGGTGGATTGAGTTTAATACCGCGCAACTGGCTAATAGCATCATGAGTCGCATCCCGGAACAACAAACCCTGCTCCAGATGGTATTCAATATCTGTGGCATTCGGTGGCAATAAAGTTTTTGCGGTGGGCCAGCTCATACCTGACCTCCCTGAATTACCTCAAAGCTGCGTAACCAGGCGCACTGATTAGGTGCAATACTGATATCATCGGTAACATTAAGGGCAATTTTCTTTACCCCCGGCACCCGCAACAGGCAAGACAGCCAGTCGGTAGTGATGTCAAAATCCAGACCACGACCCGCATCAAATTTACCGGGGAAACCTGAACGAATGAGATTCGGTGTCCCCGGCAGGGCATCGGGCAGCAACGTCACGGTGACCACCAGATCCAGTGGTATCAGTTCAACCGACTGTACCACCAGCGTGTCATTGATTAAGCGAATTGTTGGATGATTGACATGACTAAAAACCGCATCAAGTAGTTCTTGTGAAGCCTGACCGTCATCGTTGTTCTCCATTAGGCTGATATAAATCCAACCCTTCTGGTCGATCAGGTTGTTATCCGGCACCGATACCTGAACATCGCGGATCTGCGTGGAAGCTGACCGACACTGAAATTCATAGTATTCCACCGTGCCCGGTGCCCAACCACGAATGCTGAGCTGTACCCGTGCCCTAAACTGGTCATCCGTCTCATCCTGTAGACGTAGCACATCATAAAACGCCGCCAGATTATCCAAGTCACTCCCGGAAGACAATGCCAATAAATTACTGGCCAGTGCGTCATTAATCCGCTGCCGGATCAGCAGCTCACGATAGGCTGCAACTTCGGTTTGCTTCGTTACCGGATCTGATTCCAACGATAAAAACATCAGTCCGGCATCTTCCGGCAAATTCACCCGCCAGAACTGCTTGCCTTCCTCATCCTGATATAACTCCGCACGTTCAAATTGCGGATTAACGCTTTCATCAAACAACACCGGACTCAACGCATTCAACTGCTCGGTTCTATCGCGTAGCAACGCTTCAAAATCCAATGCCTCGATAATTTTCGGGGACGGCAGACGTTTCAGATCATCAGCAGTCATCATGGTCATAACCAGACCACCTCCTGATTAATCACGTCGTTATCATGAAACGGTAGCATCCAGTGATATTCGTCTTTTAAACGCCAGATCAGGGTCATTTTCAAACGACCTGTAATCAGGTTAGTGCCATCCAGGATCATTTTTAACAACGTCACCCGTGGCTCCCAGCGACGTATAGCACCGGCTGTCGCAGCATACAGGCGCATCTTGCCACGCGGATTCATCGGCTGGTCAATCAGATCAGGCAATTCAGATCCGTACTCACGCCGCATCACCCGACTATTCAACGGCGTTGTCAGAATATCACTAATGGATTGCTTTACATGGTCGATGCCAACTTCCATAAAGTTACCCATGACTGACATCCCGTGACGGGAAACCGGAGATACAGCGGAAACGCGCTCCGCTGTATCTAAGATAACCGGAGCCAATGACCGCGCACGCGCACGGGCAGACAAGCTGCTGCCCGACTGTTGTTGTGCGTTTTTCCGTAACCAGGCGACATCACGTGCGACTTCCTCAAAGGCGCTCGCAATGTGCTGTTGTCGGGTCATTGGCTTCGTCATCAGATCACCGATCAGGCAGCCGCAACAGCCGCATCACGTTGTTCAATATAACGCGCCTTGAAGTCGAACGCGGTATCACCGATACCAGCAACCAATGTATCGAACTCAGCTTTGGCTGCTGCTGCAATATTGGTGCGGGCAGTTGCCTGCTGTTCAGAAGTCAGGTTCTGTGCTTTATCAAAGGCCACGCGGCCTGCTGCAACGTTATTCAGACTGGTAATCAGATCACTGTTAGCCGTAATCAGATCAGCCAGTTCCTTTAACGTATCAAACGCAGCACCAGCACCATTGAGGATGTTGTCGCGCATCGTGTTAACCGCATCAGAAATGCGCTGATCAACCGTACCGGTGCCCATTTGAGTTTGCAACGCCGTGATGGCTGCCTGAGCAGCCAGCATGTCGGCCTGGCTGGCCTTGCCAGTACCCAACGCAGTGACCGTAGTGGTCAATGTGCTGATACTGTTCTCAGCAGCAGTCAGACGGGAATCAATAGCATTAATCAGTGCTTCGATCTTACCCAGCGTGTTAGCAGCAGTACTGGCACCACCCAGAATTTCATTTTTCGCTGAAGCAATCAGACTGTTCACTGTACTCAGTGTGACCTGATCCACTTCCAATGCTGCCAGTCGCGTTTCAATATTATTTAACGCACCGACCGCGCTACTGACACCCGCAGTGGTCAGCGTAGATACATCACCCAGATTGGCTTGTAATGTACCGACATCCAGCGCCACCTGGTCAAGAGCTAATTGCAGGTTTTCGACTTGAGTCGTCATACCATCATCTCCAATTTCAATAGTAAAAGGTTGTATAACCGTTTCGGTTCCGTTTGTGAGCGTCACATCGACCTCATAAACGTTGTTGCCGTCGCTGTCGGACGGGAACTCGTAGTCCGGTGCTGTTATAAACACCAGTGTTTTGCCATCAACCAGTTCAAACCGGCTGGCATCAGTCCCGCCACTGATGCTGTAACTCAGCGATAAATCACCAGTCAGCGTACCAACCAGTGCTTGATTTTCGATGCGTGTCAGCGTTTTGACCGGCATGCGATAGCCACTCCACGGCATACTGGGCCATGACTCACTCCCCCAGACCGGTAGTGCAACATTAATAATCATCAGGCGAAACCTCCTTTAAATTCGGCAAACCCTGAAAACTCACTTTCGCCGGTGATTTTAAAATCACCACGAATCTCGATATCGGTTTGCAGCACCAATACCCCACGGCGGTTATCCGGTGGCGGAAATTGATCCTGATACAAACCGGGCTGGATCACTGACTGGGCCAGATCACCGCCGGGTGAATGCAGCAGCACTTGTTCACCTTCCTCCGGCATCCACCATGAAATATCATTGTGTGCCCGGAAGGTCAGCCACGGACGCCAGCCGGTAATCGCTGGTTTACCCGCATCATCGGCATAACGTACACGGGCCAGTGCTTTGTCCGGATCCACTTCGACAATACGGCCAATGCGGTCAATATTGGCAACTTTGCGTTCCAGCTCAGCGATCCGAAATTCCAGAGTGGCTTCCGTCATGCCCGGCCTCCCGCATAATCATGAAGAATCGCCAAGACACGGGTTTTATCGTGTTCCGGTAGTGTCAGCAGATTCCGCTCCGGGTATTGGATGCCACGTTCGCGTTTACCGGCGGAATGAACATAACCAAAACGGCCCATGCGTCCAAAAATACCGACACGGGCTTCATCAAATTGCACTTTCATCCGGATACGTTTCGCATAGCGGGTCAATTGCGGACGCTTGTCACCAGGCTTTTTCCGTGCCTGATAATCTGATCCATCAGCATTTTTCTGTCCCCGGATCCGGTTAGCATTGCTTTCACGTAAATAACGAGCAATAGCCCACATAGCACGACGTAACGTGACCGGCCCCAGCCGATACAGAAGCTGGGTGAGCTGATGATCGACATCCACAAAATCAGCCATCGTTCAGCATCCTTAAAAACTTTTCCGTTTCGTGCCAGTCGTCCTTAAACCAGAGTGGTGTTTTCGGTAGCACACCGCCCGGTGGTAAGTAGGCACGAATACAGCTATGTACTGTGTCACTGGCACTGTCATAACGAATGGTTTCAGTCAGTGGGATAGTGACATGCAGGTCAACCGTTTCCTTATCCTTTATTTCAGTCTCGAAACCAAAGCCCTGATCCAGCCCACATAAATCAGGCTCAAACAAACGCAGCCACCAGGCCAGTGCTACCATCAGGCGTGCAGGGTCTTTACCATAATCGGTAACAGTGATTTCTGCGTAATAGCGGGTGCGATAAGACACATCTGCACCACCATCTGCCGGTGACGCAAAACTCACTGTGCCTTCGTTCACAAATGTGCGTAGTTGCTCTGCGGCAATCAGATTCGTGCCCAGCAGGTACTCGTGCAATTTCTGAAGCTTTTTCATAAAGCCCCCGTTAGTGTGCGCGGCTCATCCCGCAGGCGTTGTAGTGCCTCCCAACGTTCGCGCTGGTACTCGTCGGCGGATTCAATCAGTGCATCATGATGATTACCGTGAGCTGTGGTGTCAGCAACAGCCCATTCACGATGATTCAGGATGGCCTGTGCGGTAGCGTAAACTGCGGTGTAATAATCCCGCACTTTGATGCTCACACCATCAACTATGGAACAGGGAATATCCTCCAGGCTGTCATAACGAATAACCTGATGACAGACCCACTGTTTTAACTCCTCATTAACCTTGCACATGGCCGTTACCAGGCAGTCTCTTACCCGTTCGGCGGAGTGTGTATCGTCTATCTGTCGCGTCTGTCTGAAATTGATAACAGGAATATCCGGCCAGAACTCATCATTTTCCAGCACAACATCTGCATCATCAGCTCCCACGGTATTTTGCCCGGCCAGCGGTGTTCCCGCCCGGATTTTAGTGGGATCAGCCGTAAACGGAGCGGTTAATGAATAACCATCACTCATTGACTACACCTGAAAACATGCTTACGTGTTGATTATCTGAAATGATTGCCGGAGTCGATCCGGAGCACTTAATAAAGACCAGGCTAATCAGTGACAGAAACACAACAATGACACTGAACCATTCAAACCAATAAAACAAACGTCTCATAATTTCAGCACCTTACTAATAAGTTGTTCAACGATATTAGCCAGACCAATGCTGCCAATACCTACCACGAACCCAATAAACGGCCCCGCAGCCAGTTGAATTTCCAGTGTTTTTTGGGGCTCATCGATATAGTGTAATGCCACCAGAACCAATAACGGTGTCAGATAAAATGCTGATACGGTGCCGATAAACATTGACAGCAAAATGCGTGATATCCGTTCTTTTTGGGAAATGGCGCGAATACCCCCACCGGCAGCACCGCTGATCAAATGATTATTGAATAGTTGTTGTAGTAGTTCGTTGTGCATCGCTGTTACTCTGAGTCTAAAGGCGGCGAGCCGGAAACTGATGGCGGGTGTGATAAATCAATACCGACATTGTTTCCGGCCACGGCCTGTCCCTGCGGGGAGGGGGACTCGTTATCGACACTGGCTAAACGCTGTTCCAGTGCCTTGATTTTCTTTTTAATACGAATGTGTTTATCGAAAGCGATGGCGGTCTGATAATGCTGTAGTGCTTTTTCCGGGTTTTCTGTTTCGAGCAACTCACCACAGACCCGGCTGAGCTTGGCGCGTACCTGATCATGCATGTCACAATCGGCTGTTTGTGACTCCAGCCAGATAACGAAAAGGAGCCAGTCAGCGGAAATGCCTTTTTGACTCCCAAGCTGTTCGAGTGTCCATTTGGCCACGGATTCCGCGATCCAACTGACGGTAGGCTGTTTAAAACCACCAGGCATGGAAGCGGAAGCATCGTGCTTTAAAACATACCGGACGATGGTTTCAAATTTTTCCATAGCACCGGCATCAAAACACCAGACCAGTAATTGCATTACGATTTCATCCGGCTCCGCCTGATCCGCTGCCATGATTCCCTCAACATAAGGCAGGTAGTCAGGCAACAGTTCAGCTTTAACCGCTGCTTTTTGTTGCATCGACTGAATTTTTTTCAGACGTGCGCGATCAGCCCCCAGCTTATAACGCAAGGCTTTGGCTTCAGGGTGCATAGAAACGACTGATTGTCCGGTCGTTTCTATGGCAGAAACCTGTGCCAGTTTGCGTTGGGTATCATCCGCACAGATGCCCACGACTTATTCCCAGGCTCCGGTGATTTCATTCAGTAATTTCACGTTCGCGCTTTCCATGTACGCGATCCGGGTGTAATCACGAATGTTGAAGTCCAGATTCAGTGACTGGTAATCTTCCACCTGGTCTTTTTTCGGGTTGTCGATGATATTACGGCGGGTAGTGCCTTCCTGCCGGGTCACTTCCAGGTTAGACAACGGGGTCACCAGAATGCCTTTTTCCGGGAAGAACGGTACACGCATCATGCGCTGACCGGCGACGGTTTTATTACCGACAATAATATCCAGTGCGGCTTTGTGCTCGGTCGCAGGCAAATTATTCTGAGCCAGCGAAAACTCTTTATCGCTGATCAGCTTGCGGCCAACAATGACCACCATATCGGTATCATCCTGGTACCATTCGGCGATTTTACCATCGACCAGATCCAGTACGGCAGCATCGATGTTGGCAAAGTCCCCTTTGGTTTCGGAACCGGTTCCGGCATTCACCTTATAACCGATACGAATTTCTCCGGCTTCCTGCCTGCCAGAGGTCAGAACTTGTGAGCCGTTTCCATACTCACGCAGTTTCTGTAACCAGCCCTTAGCCACGTCTTGTAGTTTCGGGTTAGCCACACGGTCGGATTTGGCTGCACGGTGGGTACCGTACCAAGCCATCAGGATCCGGTCACGAGCCTGTCTCAGTACCAGCAGACGGGCATAGAGTTCTGCAAATTCAGGGCGGTGACGCCATTTGTCCATCAGGTCATAGCGGATCGCAGTATCAAAGTTCACCTGTTTACAGTAATACTCGTTAATGAAACGGGTGTTTTGCGGGTCAACCGCCTGGCGCTCATCCTCACCGGAGGTGTCTGTAGTGCTGGATATAGGATCGCCCATCTCCATACCGGCTACTTTACCCTGCTGCGCTTCTTCTGTAGTCATGCTGACTTGAGCAAGGAATCCGGCTTCCTCAGCCATGATTTCTTCCAGGGCAATTTCGATTTCCGGATCGACATTGAACTTGCTGCCGGAGCGAACCGTATCAACGTCAATTCCATTCAATTCAGCCACATCCTGCTGATATTGGTTAAAAGCTTGTCGGGTTTCGTTCTTCATCGCTGATCCTTAAATGCGGGCTTTAACACGTTCGCCATCACCCGCACTGGATGACTGCAACGGACGTGGTTTGTAATTCTTGTGAGGAACCTGGCCTTTCAGGGCCTCGATCTCAGCGTCTTTTTCTTCCAGTTGCACGGTGAACGCTGATTTTCCAGTGGCCAGTTCTTCTCTGGCCGCGACCAGTTCCTGCTCCTTATCCGCCAACTGTTGGGTAAATGCGGCTTTTTCTTCAGCCCATTCCGCTTTCAACGTATCGCGTTCGGTGCGTAAGGCGGCCAACTCCGTGCTGAAATGCTCCAGACTTCGGGCAAATGCCTCCGGAGTTTCAACGTTTTTCTTAGTCTTATCAGGGGGTGTCTCTGACGGTTTAGTCATGGTGAACTCCTGTGAGTGATTGTCACCAGCCTCAGCCGGATCAAAATAGAATTTTTCGCGGTTTTGTTCTGTGGTATCCGGGTCGCTACTGAAATGTGTACCCAGTGAAGCCGGTTCATCGGTTACTGCCAGACCCGTCAGGTAGGCACCACCGACATCGGCAAAGTCCGGGTCAATTTCGATGGAAAAGGCGCGTTTCTGGCCATTTTTCCAGTGAGCTTCCAGATCCGGATGGGGTTCAATCTCAGCGTTCAGGTACAACTCACCATTGGGTGCATCTTCCGTCGACAGTGCCAGAACATTGCCATAAACACGAAAGGTGGATTCAGGATGCCAGGAGAGCAGATGCTCCATATTGATGCGGGCGGCATACTTTTCAGGGTCATAACTGGCCGCCGCCTGTTCAAGCCACTTGCGGGGTAACGGGCGGCCATCCGCCACACGTTTGGCAGATTTAGCGATGCGTCTTATTACTTTTTTGGGCATTACATCCTTCGCTCCAACCGGTTAGAGACTATGGGCAATTTACACGTCATCACGACGGGTCAGCAGCTAGTATTGGCGATTAGCTGTCTTTATGTAAAGAGTGGGGATTTTGATTTGGGAGAGAAAACCCGTTGAGAGCAGGCTTTCAGGTGACTGGGTTTATTAGTTCAACCGAGTGTGCACTATTGCAATTGCATGCCAACTTCAATCATCAATCGCTGTTGGCTCAGGCGATAGTCCATCTTCTATCAGTTCACGAAACTGTCGGGTATTGATGATGGGAACGCCTTGCTCTTTTGCTTTCTCTACTTTCTTCCAGCCTGCATTTGGCCCGGCACACAAGTAATCCAATTTTTTAGTAACACCTGTCCGTACCATTAAGCCGTTTTGGGTAGCTTCGCGTTCCAGTTCCAACCGCTTATCGTTAGGAAAGCCCGTGAAGCAGACTTCAAAAGTGAAGATATCACGCTTTCGACGTGGAACACCGTAATTGATTATTTTTTGTTTCTTCTCTTCCTTCGGTTTCGGTTCAATATATTCAAATTCTCCCGTTATTAGCCCCCTCTTAAAATTAGAGAGTGTCATCCATTTCTCAGCCTCAACGTCAAAAACATCCCCTTCGATCCGACTAACCTTAAAGGTTCGCTCATCATCGGCTGTATGGCAGTGACCTCTTATGTATTCATCAAAGTATTGCTCCATGACATCAACCTCCCGCTCCGAGGTTCGCCCACTCCCGCTGACATAGTTAAACCTGATTGTTATGAACTCTTCCAGAAAGTCAAAATTTTCCTCTTCATCATCATAGTCATCTGTAATGATAGGTGTATGCAGCGGCGGTGGGGCCGACGACGATGTCTGAAAGCTTTGGGTTGGCTCCAACATGGGCAAGTCCATTTGCAGTTTAAGTTTAACTCGCTCCATGTCAGCATCGAAAAGTCTCTTCACCTTATATCCGGCACCAACCAAATCCTTGATGAAAAGCTGGTTATAAATGAACATGAAGACCAAGCCGGAAAACCCAAAGGAGAGAATTGCTAATAAAAACTGGATAACTGCCCACTTGAAGTCCCCTCGAAACAAAGCGACAAAGAAGCCGAAGAAAAGTGTTGTCCATGAAAAACCAACTGGAGCCTCTTTGATTTTACCCGTGAACGGGTTTTCCATTATCAATGTTGCGAATGCCATTCGTGATACTCCGGATTGCGAAAGCAGCATTGTGCCGTATTTTTTATCTGAACAAAACCCAGACAGAGCAATCATACTCCCAATATTGGAACAGCCCTTACCCCCCGCAGAAATTACCTCCACTGACTAACCAATATTTTGATTTGAACCCGATTTCAGTTCCCTCATTCATCTTCATAAAGTTATTCTATTGTAAAATCATGCGGGTGGATTACCAATATAAACAGGAGTTTGAATGGCTCACCCACAAAAGACTGTAACGATTTGCCCAAAATGCGAACAACCGGAGATGGTGTTACAAACACGTTCAAGCACCCATCTGGATAAAGAGTCGCACTTGGTTGTCCATTACATCCGCTGCAAAAACTGTGGAACACGATGCCGCCTTACCAGCCATGCGGTGATGATTCATGAAGGGAAAATACCCGAATCTGAAACAGTGGTAGCTTAGAGTATTTTTGAACGTCGGGAGACGTACGTACATGCAGGCAAACAACCGTCGGGAGACGGCTGAAGGGTTATTCAGAGATGGCAATTCTGTCGCTGATATAGCCCGACAACTGGACATCTCCGCCAGTACGGTTGCGTCCTGGAAGCGCCGTTATGGTTGGGAGATAACCGACAGCACCGGGCGGCTCCGGACGGCATTTGAAGAGCGTCTCGAATATCTGATCGGTAAACCGGATAAAAATGAAGACGACTGGCGCGAAATAGACCGCCACTTTGGTTATGTTGAACGGCTGGAACGACTTAGTAAACAGTTCTCTGCTGCTGTCCAGCTTCCCGATGATCCGGAAGACTCCCCACACCCTAACCTTCAGGACAAACCCAAAAAGAAAAAACGTGGCCGCCCGAAAGCCGGTGAAAAAAATGTCATCGATGCTGATATGGTGGATGCATTAGTCACCGAGTTTGAGCGCTTATGCTTTGCTTACCAGTGGGAATGGTGGGAAGCACGCCATCATGACGGGCGCTGTATTCTTAAAAGTCGCCAGATCGGAGCGACATTTTACTTTGCGCTGGAAGCGCTCATCATCGCCATCACCACCGGCAAAAATCAAATATTTGTTTCCGCCAGTAAAAAACAGGCCGCTCAGTTTCGCCGAAATATTATCAAGATCGTCAGCCGGGTGTGTGATCTTGAGCTTCAGGGTGACCCGATGCGGATTAAGTTACCGGATCATGAGGCCGGTGAAGTCTATTTATACTTTCTCGGCACTCAGGTATCCAGTGTGCAAGGTTATTCGGGTGATTTGTACCTGGATGAATGCGGTTGGGTACGCAATTTTGAGGACATTCAGGAAGTGGCCAGTGCAATGGCGTTGCAGGCGGCTTACCGCGAAACTTATTTCACTACTCCGTCAACGATGGATCACGACTTTTATAAGTTCTGGACAGGTACTACTTACAACAAAGACCGTCCGAAAGATCAGCAGATCCAGATCAATGTCAGCCACAAAAATCTGAAAGACGGCAAGTTGTGTGATGACGGCTATTGGCGGCAAATCGTTACTCTTGAAGATGCGATTGCTGCCGGGTGCACCTTACCCGATGGCCGTGAGTTATTTGATCTGGAAAAAGTCCGGCGTAAGTACTCCCCTGCCCGTTATGCAATGTTGTGTGAGTGTAAGTTCACTGATCACACCGCGAGCGTCTTCAATTTCAAGAAATTATACCGCGCGATGGTGGAAGTCGCAGAGGTGTGGGATGACTTCCAGCCGCTCATTGCCCGCCCGCTGGGTGATCTGCCGGTGTGGATTGGTTTTGATCCGTCTGGCGAAGGTGAAGATGCCGCCGCCATCGTGGTGGTTTGTCCACCAGTGCACGCGGGTGATAAGTACCGGGTGGTGGAAGTGATCCGCATGGACGACGCGGATTATGAAGAGCAGGCACAACAGATCCGCGATTTGATCAATAAATACAACGTCACTTATATCGGAGTAGATAACCAGGGTATCGGCGATGGGGTTTACCAGATGGTGCAGAAAGATTTTCCGTCGGTAACGGCCATGAAGTACACACCGGAGAGTAAAGCCGGCATGGTGATGAAAACCAAGTCACTATTGAAGCGTGATTTGCTGGAAATCGACAATGTCTATCTGGATGAAATTATGCCCGCGATGCTTGCGATACAGCGCAACAGCACCGGCAAGGGCACAATGACTTATACCGCCAGACGTAGTGAGGACACCGGACATGCTGATGTGGCCTGGGCTTTGTTACATGCCTTGGATAACGCAGATTTTGAAACGCTCATTAGTGCCGCTGAACACGGTGCTGAAAATGAAGCGCTAATGGAAATTTTTTAATATTATCGGGATAATATCAGTGACAAAGAAAAAAAAATCAACCGGGAAAAACTCCCGGAAAGGAAATGCTGAAACCACCGTTTTTACTTTCGGTGAGCCGGTTAAGGTACTGGATAATACGGATCTGGTGTCAAATTATCTGCGTAGTTATCACAATGGCCGGTATTACGAACCACCCGTGAGTTTTAAAGGGCTGTATCAGTCTCAGTTTGCCAATACACATCATTTATCGGCGATTCAACTCAAGATCAATATGTTGTGCGCGTTGTTTCAGCCTTCGCCGCAGCTGTCTATGGCCAATTTCAAGAAATTCGCACTGAATGCCCTGGTGATGGGCAACGGGTATCTGGAAGCAGTTCCCAGCCAGCGAAGCAACCAGGTCGCCTTCTATCGCCCGGCCTCTGCCATGATCACCCGGCGCATTAATGAAACTCAGTATGGTTATTTCCCTCCGGAACAGCGCTATCAGCGTGAGTTAATTCCTTTTGAGAATGAAGTAATCCACTGGCTGGAAGACGATCTGGATCAGGAGCATTACGGCAAACCCTATTACCTGCCCGCCTTGCAGGCTGCCTGGTTAAATGAGGATGCCACGCTATTCCGTCGTCGTTATTACCTTAATGGCAATCAGGCCGGGTTTATTCTGTACCTTTCTGATCCGGCGCATAGCCTGGACGATGTGAAGGCGTTGAAACAGGCCATGAAGGACACCAAGGGGCCGGGAGCTTTCCGCAATTTGTTCTTTTATGCGCCAAAGGGCAAGAAGGATGGCATGCAGGTGATTCCGGTAGAGTCGGCCACGGCCCAGGACAAGTTTTTCGATATTAAAAATACCAGTCGCGACGATGTGATGGCCATGCATCGAGTGCCGCCTAACCTGTTAGCGGTTCAGTCTCAGAATGCCGGTGGTTTCGGGAATATTCTGGAAGCGCGGCAGGCGTTTGAGTGGAATGAGATCGTGCCTTTGGCCCGACAATTTATGGAGCTGGGGCCGTTTATGGCATTTAGGATGCCGGAGGGGGCTAATGTTATTCCCAGCCCTGGAAGTAGTTAGGTTGTGCTGAATACTTTTCACAAAGCCGTCACAACTATGACGGCTTTTTTTGCCTGAAGAAAACGACCAGCGTGAACCCATATCCCCCGCCAAATTGGCTGTACGCCCTTATCTTTTGCTTTTCACGCCCTAACCTTCGGCGCCCTCTTTCAGCGCGGTCACGGCCTTCTCAGCGGCCACAGCTACAACACGCGCCTGCAAAATCGCTTTTCAAAACCGTTCGGTGAGTCACTGCCCTACCCTGCGAATGCAGCCACGGTCGTTCGGCGTGTTCATCCTGAGTGGAATTTTATATTTGAGCTACAGTACATAAAGATCAGCTTATTTTAGTTTAAGTCCCCAATCTTCCGGTTTCCCCCCCTTCCACGAAGGAGCGCGACCGCGATAGCGGCAACTCGCGCTCCTTTTTACCCACAGGTGAGGAACGACCCTGTGGGTACTGTTTAGAAGCCCCTGTATAAGATGGAACAGATAACGTCTTTTCTAGTGACAGATAGCATGTTGAAAACCCGTCAATAAACCGTTAGGAACACTTAGAAACAAATTGAGGAACACTTAGAAAGTGGATAACTAAGGCACAGGCTCAAAACCAGCGCTGGTGCCGGTAAATAGAGATATGAAAAACAGAAAATGGGGTATTTTTAGGCTAGAAATACCTAAAAAGCAAAATTTGGACGGATTAACCCCTTGGTGGAGTTATAAAGTTGGAATTTTAAGCAGGTTTTGCTTATCGGAACCACTCAGATAGCCCTGTATCTCACGCATAGCCGCATCCTGAGCCATCTTAGCGACTGTCTTCGCCTTCTTGGACGCTTCACTGAGTGACGCATTCGGATTGTCTTTCTTGTTTTGAGCGCGACCCTTGGCCTTCTTACGCTCCTTATCCATCCACTTATCAAAGCCCAGCACACTCATAAACGCACTGGTTAAATGCTTCAGACCCGCATGGCCACGATAAGAACCATCTTCCTGCATCGTACAGAGTTTACGGGTGATCAGTACACCCTTGCGGCGAACCCAGCTCGAAACGCGCTT
>PDWI01005738.1_pt1 | contig 27562 bp, 24 predicted proteins | sample 1430891 | NCBI WGS metagenome assembly PDWI01 (sample SAMN01162508, study PRJNA174530) | Oral metagenome, whole genome shotgun sequencing project. | biome: Marine environment; feature: Marine mammal; material: Swab sample of the gingival sulcus; isolation source: swab sample of gingival sulcus... | reverse complement strand
GGCAATCTTGCTTTCATCAGCCTCTTTATAGACTTTCGCAAGCTCACTTAAATTATCGTCATACTCTCGAAAAATGTTTAACGATTTCAGCAAATCATCTGAAAAATTATCATTGTTATTTTCTAACATTCTACTGTCAACAATCGCATTCGTCAATTTTGTTGTAAAGGCATCATCTCTTATCTTTGATAGTACTGCACCACCCGTCACTGGACCAAGTTCTTGGTAAATTATCGCCAATTGCTTTATATTGTATGTATCTTCGTTACCCAATATCGTCGCGAGTGCCTCTGGCGTTTTGGTTGCCATTAAGGCAGCTGCTTGCTTTAATTCACGATCACTTAAGTCACCCTTCTCGATGAGTTCTTTTAGCGATAAGACGCGTTTCTTTGGCATGTTTGCATAGATAGTTGTAACGTCATTTTCGCGCAAATGCCTGATGATATCAATGGCCACATCATCTGGTAGATGTTCAAAAATTGCAGCCACTTTCACCGCACCATCAACTTCTTCATCAAGAATTGATTTTATGTCAGCAATTGCACTGACACGGTTTAACGATAGAATAAACTGAGCGTGTTCTTTATTGCTTTCAATTTGTTCATCATCAATTTTTTTTAGTTCGTTCAATAAAATATTATCTTCTAGGTCGCTTTGACGCAAGGCGTTTAATATCTTTTCTGCGCGGCGCGGTTCAGCGCGCAGCATCACTTTAATAACACTTTGGTATACCGCGTCGTCCTCTGCCTTTAACGCAGTCAACTTATCGATGGTTCGTTCATCGGGAATCGTCAGCAAATAGTTTGCAATGCGTTCGACTTGTTGTTCAGTTTCGGCTGTTGTCGGCAACTTGCTGAAGCGCTGACCAATTGGGCCAGGCAAAGCACCTAGCGTTGCGTTAGCAACGTCTTTAAAGGGCGGTAAAAAATTATATAACGCAGTACCTATGAGCCCTAAAAGCAGCAAAATTATTACTAGCGTCAATAATACTTTCTTCAAAATGTACCCTCCGTATTTCTAAATGATGACCTGTAGTTAACCAGCTGATCGATTAACTGTTCTTCACGTTTTCTTTCTTCTTCTTGATAAGCTGCTTTTTCTTTTTCCTTTAACTTTTCATACTTTTTCTTATCTTGCGTGCAGGTCATTAGGTGTTGTCGACAAATCGCTATGTTCTGTTTAGCCAGCGCAATATCTGAACGACAAGTTTTTATGCCATCTTCAAAGTAGCGTCTGTGCACATCATTAAAGCTAAAAGAAGACGCCGTAACACCCGCTTCAAGTGACTGCAAACAATCACATTTATACGATTTTAACTGACTTTCTAAGTCAGTTAAGCGTTGTTTAGCGTCGTTCAATGCGGCAACTGCACGCGCTAAATCATTTTTCGCTTGTTGCTCCAAATCTTCTTTGTATTTTAGTATATTTTGGTACCGAAAAGTAAACATGATATTAATCACCCGATTCAGTAATGATATTATCTAACATCACAATGGTTTCATCTAAGTCGATTTTTTCATCAACATCTTGTGTTAGAAAGGCATTAATGACATCATTCATTGCGATCGCACGATCAATTTTGGGACTAGTACCCTCACTATATGCACCAATATTAATTAGATCTTCCGATGTGCGATAAGTCGAAATTAGTTCTTTTACTTCTGCAGTATGATGCAAGTGCTTTTTATCAATTATCTTGGGCATGACCCGGCTGACACTTTGCAAAATATCAATTGCTGGGTAATGCGCTTTATTTGCCAAATTTCGCGTCAAGACAATATGACCATCCAAAATACCTCTTGCCGTGTCGGCAATTGGTTCGTTCATATCGTCGCCATCGACCAATACAGTATACAAACCGGTAATCGAACCAATATCCGAATTGCCGGCCCTTTCTAATAACTTGGGCATCATGGCAAAGACAGAAGGCGTGTAGCCCTTAGTTACTGGTGGTTCACCAACGGCTAAACCAACTTCACGTTGGGCCATTGAAAAGCGCGTCAGTGAGTCCATCATCAACATGACATTTTTGCCTTGATCTCTAAAATATTCGGCCACCGCAGTCGCCAACATTGCACCTTTAACGCGCTCTAAAGCGGGCCTATCTGAAGTGGCCACCACCACCACAGAACGCCGCAAACCTTCAGGGCCTAAGTCGTGCTCGATAAATTCGCGCACTTCGCGTCCCCGTTCACCAATCAGTGCAATGACATTGACATCAGCGCGTGTGTTGCGCGCAATCATGCCAAGCAAAGTCGATTTTCCAACGCCAGAACCAGCAAAAATGCCGACGCGCTGTCCCTTACCAATGGTCAACATACCATCTATGGCACGAACCCCAAGCGAAAGTGGATCGGTGATTTTTTGACGGGTCAATGGATTAGGTGGCGCATTGTTGACATTAAAAAGCCTACCATCGAGAATGGCCGGTTTATTATCAATCGGATTACCAACGCCATCAATTATGCGCCCTAATAATCCAAAACCGACGTTGACACTAAGTGCTTCGCCGGTAGCAATAACTTTACAGCCACTACTGACTCCGGTAATATCACCAAGCGGCATCAGTAGTACTTTATTTTCTTGAAAGCCGACCACTTCACACGTGACAGCAGGCGCATCGCCAACGGGAATAATTAAGCAAACTTCGCCTAAACGCGCCTGAGGCCCGCTTGATTCAATCGTCAAACCGACTACTTTTTTTACCCTGCCGATATAACGAATAAACGAATGTGATTCAATAGCATCAATAAAGCGACTTAACACCTTAATCTCCCGACAATATAGTATTAAAGAGTTGTTTTACTTGTTCAATCTGCGACTTTATACCAATGTCCATGCTGCCCGTATCGGTATCAATAACGCATTCCGTATGATCTAATGATAAGTCTTTTCTAACTTCGATGTGCTCTACACCATCAATCATCGCCAGTATTTTAGATTTATTGGCAGCGGCAAAATCATAATCATATTCTGATACGCGCACAACCAAGCTTGAAGTATAGGTCAAATTGTCGATACCCTTCTTTATTAAATCGAGAATATAAGAAGGATCGGCAATTTCTCGATTGATTACATTTTGAACGACCTTTAAACACAGATCGATAATGTCTTCTTCCATGCGGTGAATAAAGCGATCTCTGTTAATTGTCCATTCTTCTTTGATCATAAGCGCTTCATCAATCAGCACTTGCGCTTCTGATTGCCCTGCATCAAAGCCCTGTGCAAATCCCTCATCTTGAGCTTCTTCTCGTTTATTATCATAGAGCATTTTTGCCTTTGAAATGGCATCTTCGGTAATTAAACGGGCATCTTCTTCTGCTTTTTCGACAATCTCAGCTGCTTCCTCGCGCGCAGCTATCAATATCGCCTCTGCTTGGCCTTCAGCGCGCTCAAGTATAGCATTCGAGGTCGAATGATTTTGAACCGTTGTTTCTTCTGTGATTGCGTTTGGGTTGGTTACTTCTGCTGAAACACTATAATGACTGTCACCTAAAACCACTCTGGAAGATTTAATAATTTTAGACAACGATATCGTCTCCTCCACCGCGAGAGAGAATAATCTCGCCCGCTTCTTCTAACTTGCGAATAATATTGACAATTTTCTTCTGTGCTTCTTCGACATCTTTTAAGCGAACTGGACCCATGTATTCAATGTCTTCTAATAGCATTTCTTTCATGCGACTAGACATATTAGACAGAATTGCTTCTTTTACTTCGTCAGTAGCTGACTTGAGCGCCAATGCCATTTCGCTATTTTCAACCTCTCTAATAAAGCGCTGAATTGCCACTGGATCAAGGTTGATAATATCTTCAAAGACAAACATTCTATTTTTAATATCATCAGCCAATTCGTAATCTTGCACTTCTAATGATTCAAGTATGAATTTTTCAGTGCCGCGATCGACCGAATTTAATATATCAACAATTGATTGTACGCCACCAGTTGTCGCGTAGTCTTGTGTGACCATTGAGGACAATTTACGCTCTAAGACATTTTCTACTTCCTTAATCACTTCAGGCGACGTAACATCCATTTGCGCAATGCGCTGAGCGACATCAGCTTGCTTTTCTTGTGGTAAAGAACTGAGAATCGTCGCTGCTTGCGCTGGACTAAGATAAGACAAAATTAATGCTAATGTCTGGGGATGCTCATTTTGAATAAAATTGAGTAATTGAGTTGCATCGGCTTTTCGAACAAAGTCAAACGGTCGCACCTGCAAAGAAGCCGTCAATTTATTGATAATCTCAAATGCCTTTTGAGAACCCATTGCTTTTTCAAGCACTTCACGCGCATACTCAATGCCGCCTTCAGAAATAAAATCTTGAGCGAGGCAAATTTGATAAAATTCTTCTAATATTTCTTCTTTTTCCTGTGGTGAAACCTTTTTTAAATTGGCAATTTCAAGCGTCAGTTCTTCAATTTCTTCACTTTTTAAGTGATTGAAAATGATCGCTGATTTTTCAGGACCAAGTGCAATTAGGAGCATTGCCGCTTTTTCTTTTCCCGTCAGATTCGATACACTTGACATTTTATCTTCCTCGTCTGTACTGAGCTAAACCCAGAATATCCTCTTGGCTAGTCTTCATTTAGCCAAGAGCGCAACAACTGCGCCACGGCTTCAGGTTGGCTGTCGACAAATTTCTCGATTTGATATTTCGGACTAGAGCGATCTTGTGATTCGGCATCTAGTTCTTCTAATTCACGCTGTTCTTCTTCAGCAGATAATGCCTCGGCCTCTGCCGCTTCTGTAGCAGCTTTACGACGTCTCAAGACAATAAAGACTACGCCAGCAATTACCAATAAGATGACGAGTACAATGACGCCGATCAGCCAAAACGGCATACCTAGTACGAGGCCGCTCGAAGCAGTCACCGGTATCACTTCTTCCTCGTGGAACGGCATTGCCGAAACTTCCACCATTTTCGCGTCCTCAACGCCCGCTGCCGCCGTCACGAGATTAGTTAACTCAAGTCGATCGGCTTCGGTCAGCTGGTTGTTTTCTAGCAATTTACTATTGATGACGATTGCAATTGACAAATCAGAAATTTGGCCGCGCGCCTTGACAATGGTTTGTTGTATTTCGTTGAGTTCGTAATTAAGTGTCTCTTGTGTTTTACTATAGTCTGAATTACTGCCATCACCAGTTGGATATTGTGGCGTCTCGGTCGTATTAGAGTCGGTACCTGGCACACCCGAGTTACCCTTGTCAGCAACCTTTTCTTTGATCGCGCTCATCGAGCGCAAAAGACCTTCTGTCTGCCCTTCAACGGGTGTTGAAAACTTGATGATATTTGTGCTCTGTTCATCGAAGTCAAGCTTAACATTGGTTTTTACATTGACATTACTCTCACCGTACATCGTACCTAAAAAGTCAACTAAAGTTTGATCAAGACGTTGTTCAATTTCTACTTTTAGTGCATCTTGATTGCTCGAACTAGCAAAATCACGATCAATTGCCGTACTGTTGAGACGCACACCTGTTTGATCAATAATCGTTATCTTTTCAGCAGTTAAACCCTTAACAGCATTCATTACAAAGTTTTCTATGCCAGTAACGCTTTCAGACGATAATTTTTTACCAGGTGCCAACACTAATTTAACTGAAGCGCTCGATAGTTCTTCTTCAATATTTAAAAAACTACTATTCTCTTTAACATTGACGATAACGACAACATCTTTAACCGAATCGATCGTGCGAAGTGCATTTTCGATTTCTGACACTGTGTATTCTAAAAACATTTTATTTTTTTCGGCTGCCGTCTGGGTAAATGATAAACGCTTCATGACATCTTCAAATGTAAAGCCGCGCTCAGTCGTAACACCAGAAATAGACAGTTGCATGCGCGCGACGTCGATATCTTTTTTAGGTACTAAAATCGTCGTAGAATTATCTTCAGCTCGCCATGTTATATTTAACTCGTCTAGCTTATTGCTAATTTCAGCTGCTTTTTCAGTGGACAGTCCCCGACTAAGCGTAACGTATTCAGTTCGAGTGAGCAAAAAAACAAGAAATGAAACAAGCAAAATGATGCCGATTAATGCACCGACATAAATATATTTCTTGCGTTTTTCTAGCCCGAGAAACCACTCTGTGATACGCTTTTGAAAATTTCTAATCGCTTCTGCCATTTACGTCTCCACGTTATATTTGCAAACGCATTATTTCTTGGTACGCTTCTAAAACTTGCTTTCTGATTTGCAAGGCAAAACTGAGCGTAATCTCTGCTTTTTGAGCAGCGATCATCGCATCGTGTAAATTGTCAATTTCGCCAGTCGCCACTTGTTCATCATAGCGAACCGCTATTTTTTGAGAATCGTCGACCGTCGAAATAGCATTTGATAAAATCTTGCCAAAATCAACTTCTTTGATACGCTTTACATTAACCGCATTCTGCAACTGATTTGGCATCAATACGCCGTTAATTTTCACTTACTATCTCCCTATTTCTAAGGCTTTCATCGCCATTGACTTGGCGTTGTTAAGCGCCGTTACATTGGCCTCGTAGGCACGTGTTGCTGAAATCATATTTATCATTTCAGTAACCGTGTCGACATTTGGCATTTGAACATAGCCCTCGGCGTCAGCATCAGGATGCCCCGGATTATATTGCAATTTAAAAGGTGACATGTCCTCGACAATTTTTTCAACTTCAACGCCGTTACCAACTGCCACACTACCCATCGCATGTTTTAAAAAGTTATCAAACGAATTGGCTCTTACTTCAGAAAAGACTGCCATTTGTCGTCGATAAGGGGTCCCCGCCGCCGTGCGCGTCGTACTGGCATTTGTTATATTACGTGAAATAATATCCATTCTCAGGCGCTGCGCTGTCATACCCGAAGCGCTCACGTTCATCGATTTAAAGAAATTCATTATAGATCTCCCCTAATTGCCGCTTTTAAGCGCTTTATCTGAGCGTTTACCTGACCGGTAATCGCATTGTATTTGACATTGTTTTGGGCAAGCTGTGCCATCTCAACATCGATATTGACATTGTTGCCATCAAGTCTAAAACTAGTTGAATTATCTGTGTATACGCGAGGTTTTAGGCCTATTAAGGCACTGTAGTCACCGCCAAAGTGACGTGCATTTGTCTGTGTCATCGACAACCGTCTACTGTCCAAAAAGCCCTTCAACATCGAATCAAAATCGACATCTTGTCGCTTAAAACCAGGTGTGTCAACGTTCGCAATATTGTTCGACAATACCCCTTGTCTGAGCCACGCAGCATCGAGCGCACGTCTTTGCAGATCAATGCTTTGAAAATCTCTATTTAACATATTTCACCTCGCTTTAAAAATATCTTTCGCTTTATTGTACCATATATATGTATAGATTGTAAACGAATACTATATATAGTTAGTCGTTGCGCCACACTTTAAATAGAGTATCGGCAAAAAAGGCCAATGTATTAAGCATCTAATAAGAAATCACAGTTTAATTCTGATTAATCGTATCTAACTTTTTTTAAACGCGTTTTCAACTTGTCATTAAGCACTTTAATGCGCGTGCCCTTCATACCTAGTGAGCGCGTTTCAATAACGCCAGCGCTTTCAAACTTGCGTAATGCATTGACGATAACCGAACGCGTGATACCAGCACGATCGGCAATCCTACTCGCGACCAGTATAGCCTCATCGTCCTTTAATTCATCAAAAATATGATGTATCGCCTGAAGTTCTGAATAAGAAAGTGTATCGATCGCCATATTGACGATTGCTACTTTTCGAGCATCAACTTCTTTTTCTTGTGCCTTTGCACGAATGATTTCCATACCGACAACAGTTGCCGAAATTTCTGAAAGAATCAGATCTTCATCAGTGAATTTGTTGTTAGCACGCGACAAGATAATTGAACCAAGCCGACGACTGTTGCCAAATATCGGCAAAATTGTCACATATTTATGTGATGTCTCTTGTTCTTTATCAAATAATTTAAGTAGCGCTTTACCCGTTAAATTGGCAAGTGACGCTTCAACTTTAGCTAACTTTTCAGCATAGCCCGTCGGTAAAAACTGCTCACCAGTTTTTTCATTAACGATTACTGAGCTCTCTTCTTCTATCGAAAAACTCGAACCTAACATTTTGCCGCTGTTTTCTACAATATAAACATTACTGTTGAGCGTATCGCGCAACAATCCAGCCAGAGCCTTGAATGAAACCGGTAAATTGCCCTGCGTTTGCAACACTTTGTTTAACCTACGCGTTTTTTCTAACAATTTGCTAGCCATTTTTCCTCCTTATTCCGTCACTGCTTTACTGTATGAACAATCTTTATTGAGACATCTAATTTCATGTTTCTTTTTCGTTTTGTAGTCAATTAGCGCATCGCTACATTCGGGGCAACGTGCACCAGTTGGCTTGTACCAACTCATAAATCGACAATTCGGAAAATTTGAACAACCGTAGAAAGTTTTATATTTTTTAGTTTTACGTGCAATGACATCACCATCGCCACACTTTGGGCAAGTGACGCCAATTCTATTTAATATGGGCCGCGTGTGATTACAGTCCGGATATTTAGAACAAGCTAAAAACTTACCATAACGACCGTGTTTAATAACCATCATTGCACCACATGCATCACACACTTCATCAGTTTCTTCAACTAACTGGATGCGCTCTAATTCTTCATCAGCCTTATCGAGGTCAGGTTTGAAGTTATCATAAAAATCGCTGACGACTTTTTTCCATGGCATAGTAGCTGCTTCAACTTCATCCAATTTTTTTTCTAAGTCTGCGGTAAAGGCGACATTAATGACATTGTCAAAGTAAGAGGTCATAATGTCATTAGTTAAAATTCCCAATTCCGTCGGATACAGCGTTTTCTTTTCTCTGGCGACATAGCCGCGCGACAGTATCGTAGAAATGGTCGGTGCATATGTTGATGGTCGGCCAATCCCTTCTTCCTCCATCGCCTTTACTAAAGATGCTTCAGTATAGCGGGCTGGCGGTTGGGTAAAGTGTTGGTCTTCATCTAATTTCTTTAGTTTTAATAATTGCGATTCTCGTAAATCAGGTAATATGACATCGGTTGACTTGGCAAATGTATAAACCTTTAAGAATCCATCAAACACCATTTTAGAGCCATTCGTTTTAAACGTGATGTCGCCATTGTTTATCATGACATTTAATTGCTCGTAAATAGCCGCTGACATGCGACTGGCAACCGTACGTTCCCAAATGAGCTTATATAATTTTAGTTGATCTGGCTTTAGATATTTCTCAACATATTCAGGTGTCATGTCTATCTTAGTTGGACGAATTGCCTCGTGCGCATCTTGCGCACCTTTGACAGATTTTCCCCTCGCGCCAGCGCCTTTGTACTCTTTACCGTAGTTTTCTTCAATATACTGATAGATCGTGGCTGTTGCCTCATCGGCCAATCGAGTTGAATCGGTTCGCATATAAGTAATTAAACCAACCGAACTGCGCTTAATCGTAACCCCCTCATATAGTTGTTGCGCCAGCATCATCGTCTTTTTAGTGGAAAATCCGAAGCGACCGGCTGCTTCTTGTTGTAGTGATGATGTCGTAAAAGGTGCTAGCGGACTGCGCTTGCGTTTACTGCGCTTAACTACTGAAACGCGATAGTCTTCAGATAATTGCGACTTGATTTTGGCAACAGCTTCAGCACTCTCTAATTTTACTTTTTTATCTTTAACACCGTAAAAATCAGCTTTAAACTTAATGCGATCTTCAACAAAATTAGCAGTTAAAGTCCAGTACTCTTCACTGACAAAATTATTAATTTCAGTTTCACGGTCACATACCATGCGCGTGGCCACCGACTGAACACGCCCCGCTGATAACCCACGTCTAATTTTACGCCATAAAATTGGACTAATACTATAGCCAACTAATCTGTCTAACGTACGACGCGCCTGCTGGGCATCGACTAAGTCCATATTGACAGCACGGCCATTTTTAATAGCCGCTTTAACGGCATCTTTAGTAATTGCGTTAAAAGCGATACGTCGAAAGGGCGTATCATCCTTTTTCAATAATTTTTCAAGATGCCAAGCAATTGCTTCACCCTCTCTATCGGGGTCAGTCGCCAAATAAATTTTGTCAGCCTTGGCTGCTTCTTTACGCAGTGTTTTAATGACATCGCCCTTGCCGCGAATGGTGATGTAATTGGGTTCAAAATTATTTTCAATATCGATGCCCATTTTGCTTTTCGGTAAATCTCGAACATGACCAACCGAAGCCTGTACTTTGTAGTTTTTTCCTAAAAATTTGCCGATTGTCTTAGCTTTTGCCGGCGATTCTACTATGACTAAATAATTTGCCACTGATACCTCCAAAATTTATAATCGCATTCACTTCATCAATGTTAAACAACTTTTAAGTGTTCAATTTATAGCATTTTATCCAATATATCAAACAAAAATAATAAAATCAATATAAAAATCAAAAAAGTCTGACTATTCATAAATTAATAAAAACTTAAAGTTCGCTGAGTAAACTCTAAGTTTTCATCAGTTTTTATCGATTATTCAATCAAGCTCATTTACAACATTTAGCTGGTATCGTCGACTTTGTAAAGTCAATTGTTCCAATTAATCGGTTAATATCAGATATTTTATTTTGAACAAGCCAATTTTTCAAATTTGTCAGCACTTTTTTGGTTGCCGCCGGGTTATTAAAATTTGCCGTGCCTATCGAAATGGCAGTTGCCCCAGCAATCATGAACTCAATCGCATCACGATAATTACTGATGCCACCCATACCGAGAACTGGTATGTCAACCACGCTGGCTACTTCGTAGACCATTTTAACGGCGACCGGTTTTACAGCTGGGCCACTTAATCCACCGATGCCACGCGCCAATATTGGTTTTTTACTGTCGATGTCAATTACCATCCCCGTTAACGTATTGATCAATGACAAACAATCAGCGCCAGCTTCTGTAGCCGCAAGGGCGATCACCTTTATATCTGTAACATTAGGTGATAATTTAACGATTAAATGATGTTTAGTTGACTGCCGTACTTGTTTAACTATTTTATAAACCAGGTCGGGATTTGTGCCAAATGCCAGCCCACCTGCTTTTACATTGGGGCAGGAAATATTCAGTTCAAGCGAATCAACCCCTGCTACTGAGGCCTTTTCGGCTATTTCGCAATATTCGTCAATATTGGTCGCATTGATATTGGCAATCACCTTGCAGTCAAATTGACTGAGCCATGGTAAATCAACTTCTAAAAAATAATCTAAGCCAGGGTTTTGCAAGCCAACTGAATTGAGCATACCGCAAGGTGTTTCCGCAACACGCGGTGGTGGATTGCCCATTTTTGGTGCCAGCGTTAAGCCCTTTACCGATATGGCACCAATGTCATTTAAATCGACGTATTGTCCGTATTCTCTGCCAAAGCCAAAGGTGCCCGAAGCAACTGTAATTGGATTTTTTAATTTTAAACCGTTTAAATCGACCGCTAAACTTGTCTTAGGCATCAAATAGCACCTCGCTTCCCCAAAACACTGGACCATCACTGCAAACGCGCTTATACCAATACCCTTCTGGCGCATTATCAGCTTTTACTTTGCAGGCGCATACCATACAGGCGCCAACACCGCAGGCCATTCTTTCTTCCATTAATAACTGTACTGGTGTGTTTTTAGCATTGCACATTTGCGCCACAATTTCAATGACGACTGGCGGACCACAGACATAGACCATATCGAATGATTCAGCTTGTAAAGCGTTTTTAGTCAAGTCAACCACGTAACCACGATAGTCGGCTTTACCTCTTTCAGAGGCAACTGTGACGTCATCAGTTAAAGCGCTAAAGCGGTCGACCATGTAGGGCTGATCGCGAAAGCCCAGTTGCACCGTAATATGGGCGTTACTTTGGCGAGCAAGCGTCTCTGCCAAAACGGCCTGAGGCGGTACACCAATACCAGCACCAATAATCAGCACACGTTTCATGTCAGTTGGTATTTGATAGCAGTTGCCGAGTGGCCCCAACAGATCGAGTTGGTCTGCCACCTTTAACTGCTGTAGTTGCCTTGTCCCCTCGCCTTTGACGATAACAGTAAACGACAGTGTTTCTGGCGTTATTTTACTAATGCTAATCGGCCGTCTCAAATAGGGCAGTTGATCAGCTTTAATCTGAAAAAACTGCCCCGCTGTAACATTTGGCATTGTCTTTGGACGCCTCACAGTCAGTGTAAAAACTAAATCATTTAAAAACTCGACCGCGACTATATCAGATAAATAAGATTGCTTCATCGCCTACTCTCCCACTATTTATTTGCCATACCATTGATTATGCGCTTTTAACTGTTCGTTAATATCTTGTTTCATTGCAATAACCGCTTGGCGTGCCGCTTTCTGATAGTCGTCATCATATTCTTCTATTTGATAGGCGAAGATAATGCCGCGCGACGAATTGACTATTGCACCTAAGCCTTTTTTATCAAAACAGCCAACAATATCGGCAGCCGTACCACCTTGTGCACCATAACCGGGCACCAAGAAATAAGCTGTTTTTAGTATTTTTCTAAGTTCGACTGCTTGTTCGGGGTAAGTTGCACCAACGACGGCACCAATTGATGAATAACCATACTCGCTCGTCCGCTGCGCACTGATAGCTTCGACTATTTTTGCCACCTTTTGATAAATTGTCTCACCTTCGACGATCAGGTCTTGTAATTCGCCAGAGCTCTTATTAGATGTCTTAACAAGTACAAATGCACCCTTGTCGTATTGGTCGCAATTGTCAACAAACGGCTTAAGCCCGTCGCTTCCCAAATAGGGATTAATCGTTAAAAAGTCAGAATAAAACGGTGTGTAGATTTCGCCAAATGCGGTTGGCGCGCCAATAAAACCGTCGGCATAGGCCAGTGAAGTCGACCCAATGTCACCCCGTTTTACGTCGGCAATGACAATTAAACCCTTTTGATGAGCATAGTCACAAATGCGCTGGTAGGCGTCAAGGCCAGCTACACCCAGTTTTTCATAAAAGGCAATTTGCGGCTTGACTGCCGGCACCAAGTCGTACACAGCATCAATAATACCGGTCATAAAAATATAGTAGGCTTCGGCTGCCGCCTGCTGTATCGGTAGATTCTGCCCCTTGACGCGGTCGATAACGACTGCTGGTATATGCTCAAGGCGCGGGTCTAAGCCAACCACAATAGGCGCTTCTAATTCTATAATTCTTGTTATTAACTGATCAATTAACATTTAGTTCTCCCTCGTAAACGATGATCCCGTTATAATAGGTCATCTTAACATCGCCATCAACTATCATGCCCTCATATGGTATGTTTTTACCACGCGACACCATTTCAGCGGCGTGAATTGTGCGCTTGACAGTTGGGTCAAACAAGACCAAGTTAGCTGGTTCGCCAACTTTTATTTGTGGCACTTTCAAGTTCAGCAATTGGCGTGGCTGAATCGCCATTAGTTCAATTAACTTATCCATTGTCATTTTACCACTTTTTACAAAGTGCGTATAACTTAAACTCAGTGACAATTCGACACCCGATATACCAAATGGCGCCTTGTAAATGTCTTGGGCCTTTTCTTCTAAGGTGTGCGGTGCGTGATCGGTAACAATACAACCAATTGTACCATCTAGTAAGCCCTGTTCAACCGCCAGCCGATGTTCTTCAGAGCGTATTGGCGGATTCACTTTAGCCAAATTGCCCGCTTTGTAGAGTATGTCGTCAGTTAAAACAAAATGATGCGGACAGGCTTCGGCTGTAATTGGCAAGCCGCGCTTTTGAGCAGCGCGCACGGCCTCAATTGACTGCTTGGTAGAAATATGAGCAATGTGTAGACGCGCGCCGGTTTGTTCGGCAAGCTTAATATCACGAATAACAATGTTTGATTCAACTTCGGGCGGTATGCCCTTGATACCTAAATCTTCGCTGACAGTGCCGGCGTGTACTGCCCCGCCATCGACGATGTCGTGGTCTTCTGAATGCGATACTAACACGAGGTCGTGTGGCTTTATGATTTGATAGGCCTTTACCATAAAATCTTGCGACATTGTAGTGCGACCATCGTCGGTGATGGCGATAATGCCCGATTCTATCATCTGTGGTATTTCGGAGAGCGCTTCACCTCTGAGGCCTTTTGTTATACTGCCGGTTAGTTCAACCTGCACCTTGGCCTTTTCGGCAATACGTCGTTTGACGTCTTCGACAACTGCCTTGCTGTCAACAGTTGGCGTCGTGTTGGGCATTGCCATTACACCAGTTACACCACCGCGTGCAGCGGCTGCAGTACCGCTAGCGATATCTTCTTTGTGTTCTTGCCCTGGTTCTCTGAGGTGTACATGCATATCAAATAAACCGGGAAAGATAAAACACTGCGCTGCCTCGATAACGCGCTCATCTTTGAGTGGGCTAAGCAGTTCATCAACAGCTTGGATAATGCCCGCACTAATGCGAATATCACTTTTTTTATGAATATTTTGCGACGGATCAATAATTGTAACATTTTTTATTAACATAATGGCCTCCCATTATTCGTATTTGGTTATTTCATCGCAAAAACTACAGACATATTCTAAATTGTTGCGGTCATAGAGGGTAAACTCGGGGTCAACGTAGTTGTCAAAGTGTGAAATACAGCGTGGGTTCTTACATTTGATAAAGCCTTTTATTCTTTCTGGCACTGCCACTTTTTGCTTTTCTTTTAATTTGCCGTCGACGATAAAGTTGACTGTGACATTGTCATCTATTAAACCGAGTGCGTTTAAGTTGACATCAAAGGTATCTTCAATTTTAATAATGTCTTTTTTTCCCAATATATTGCTATCTACATTCATGACCAAAACAACTGGTACGTCGTTGGCGATGCGCTTCATTAAACGATTAAAGATTTTCAGACCATTACCGGCTTGTATATGGTCTAGTACAATGCCGTTGTTAATGCCTCTTACTTCTATCATTATGCCACCTCCAATAATTTCATAATCAATGCCATTCTAACATAAACGCCCATCTTAGCCTGCTCAAAGTAAACTGCACGCTGATCGTCATCAACTTCATAGGCGATTTCGTTGACACGCGGTAGTGGATGCATAATAATCATGTCTGCTTTGGCATTTTTTATACTTTTTTTGTTTAGAATATAAGAATTTTTGAGTTTAATATAATCTTCTTCATTAAAAAAGCGCTCTTTTTGAATGCGCGTACAATAGAGAATGTCAATTTCTGTCACGACGTCTGTCAAATGTCTAACTTCTTCAATGACCAATGACGGATATTTTTTTAATAATTGTCGTTTTAAAGAAGACGGCAATTTTAGTTCTTCAGGTGAAATTAAAATAAATTTCTTGGTGTTAAAACGAGACAGCGTTTTAATTAGCGAGTGCACGGTACGACCGTATTTAAGATCTCCTTGAAAAGCTACTGTATGATTTTCTAAACTGCCTTTAAATCGCTTGATGGTAATTAAATCGGTCAGTGTTTGGGTTGGGTGTTGGTGTCCACCGTCACCACCATTGATAATCGGGATACCGGCATGCTTAGAAGCGAGTAACGGCGCACCTTCTTTTGGGTGGCGCATCACGGCAATGTCTGCGTAGTAAGAGATAACGCGTATGGTGTCAGTTAGTGATTCACCTTTTTTGTCTGATGTTGAATTGGGGTCAGCAAAGCCTATTGTATTGCCACCCAACCGCAACATGGCAGAATCAAAACTAAACTTGGTACGCGTACTTGGCTCGTAAAACAACGAGGCCAATATTTTGCCGCGACATTTTTGTCAAGTTGCTCGGTTCAATTAAGTGCCGAATTGTTTCCATAGTTCCCCTCCTCTTCATAAAAAAAGGCTTTCTGTGCACAAGCAAAGAAAGCCGGACTAACGACATAAAAAAGCTTTCTATGCACGCGCATAGAAAGCTAAGCGTCTAAGCGTGCACCTTTTATATCTCTCGGACATAATTAAAGGCATTCAATTTTGTTTAATTGATTCTACCACACTGTCAATTCAATAACAAGTCTTTTTTTTAATAGCTTAGAACAAAAAATTTATTTACCTGTAATCAAAACAGTTTTTGTCTCACCGTCCCAATCGACATCAGCGCCAGATAATTCGGCAATTGCTCTTAGTGGTATCATCGTTCTACCTTCGACGATAACGGCAGGAACATCTAGTTTTATCGTGCTGCCATCTGCCTTAATCACTTGGTCAGCGCCAATCGTAAGACGCATCGGGTTTTCAGAGCCAATAATTACAGTTTTGGTTTCGTCATCCCAATCAATTGCAACGCCTAGCGCTTCAGAAATAAACCTAACCGGTACCATGGTTCTGCCGTTGGTGATAAACGGAGCAGAATCTGAGAACACTTCAGTTTGATTAACTAATATTGTCAGATCAGACACTTTAAAATCAGCTGCTGCTGGTTGTGCTTTGGCCCAATCGAAGTGTAATTTGGCAAATTGCTCGCCTGCACCAGGTACATATTCACCATTGTTAGATATCGAATCCATTGCATCTACCCAGATAGCAACAATGATGATCTCTTCTTTTGATGATTTTCGACTAAAGCTAAATGTCTTATTATAGGCTTCATCTTCATGCAGGTTAACAAGTGCTTCTCTACGAGCGCTGTCTTTATCTTTTTCCATAATAAACAAATTAGTCAATTGGCCGTCTAGCTTCATAAATTTCATCGGCTGACATTCGATCATATAGGTCGCTCTACCATTGCGCTCGACAACGGTTGCCATCGGATTTAAGGCCTTATTGCCCATTGAAGGTTCACCTGTTTCATAGTAATGCTCTAAAAAAACAGGTACTTTGTAAACTTGTACGTCTCCATTGGGCTGTGCCTCAACAAAGACGATACTTGAAACGAGTAGTGCTGTTAGTAATAAAAATACTGTAATTTTTTTCAACATAATTCTTCTCCTTATTTTTTTGTGTTGTGAATATCTGGTTTAAAACATATCTTTTGGTAGTACAATAGTTTTATTATTGAAATTCTCAATAATCAACTGCGTATCGTATAATTGACTAATCACTTCGTCGTTTAAAACTGCTCGCGGTTTCCCTTGAAAGACAATTCTACCATCTGCTAGGCCAACAACTTCATCTGAATAGTTAATCGCTTGCATAATGTCGTGCAGTACCATGATAATCGTGACGCCCATTTCACTATTTATTCTTTTAACTAACGACAGTATTTCAAGCTGGTATTTAATGTCCAAATAAGTTGTCGGTTCATCCAATAATAATATTTTACTGTTTTGTGCCAATGCCATGGCTAAAAATACGCGTTGTTTTTGACCACCTGACAATTTACGCACTTCATGATTTCTTAAATGTAGTAAATTGGTCATCTCTAGGGCGTATTCAATCTGCTTATGGTCTTCATCAGAATATTTTTGAAGCGGTTTTAAATAAGGCGTTCTGCCGTACGAAACCAAACGATCAACGGTAATATCGCCTAAAATTTGATTTTGTTGATAGACAATACCAACTTCACGAGCAAAAGTTTTGCGCTTATAGTTTTCAATGCGCTTGCCATTTAATAGTATTCTACCGCGACGCGTTTTTAAATTACCAGCACACAAATTGAGTAAAGTCGATTTACCACAACCATTGGCACCCATTAATGTTGTAATAGCACCTATCTTAAACTTAACATTGACATCTTTTAAGACTTTTTCTTTTTCATAGGCAAAAGAGAGATGTTTAATTTCCATAATCTTTGCCTCCTGCTTTCAATAGAAGTATGAAAAACGGCCCACCGACAACCGACATAATAATCGCTGCCTGTATTTCAAATGGATAGGCGATAATACGACCAAAAGTGTCTGACAACAACAGTAAAAAAGCACCCAACAATGCAGAATACGGCATCAAAAACTTGTGGTCACCACTAACCAGCAGCCGCCCGATGTGTGGCACCAATAAGCCGACAAAACCAATAACGCCAACGACGGCCGTCGTAATTGATGCCAATATTATAGCGATTAAGGCGACTAAAAATCTATCGCGATCGACATTGACACCAAGTGAACGAATGGTCTTATCTTCTAGTGTTAACAAGTTACAAGTTTTAATGGTAAATAACGCCAACACTAAAAATATCGTAACATATATTGCGAGTAAACTGACATCACTCCACGTTTTTTGGGCAATATTTCCAGCAATAATAGACTGCGTTTGTGTTAGTCTACCGCCTATCATCTGCTTGACAGATTCGGATATACCGATAAATGTCATATTAAGTGCAACACCAACTAGTATCAGTCGTATTGGCCTAACGCCACCGTCCCAAGCCAACGTATAAATTAAAAAGTAAGCCAATAGGCCGCCAAAAATACTAAAGAAAGGCGTTAGGTAGTAAAACTGCGGTAAAAACGTCGTCATAACAACGCCAACGAGAGAAGCCGCCGATGATATGCCGATAATACCCGGATCAGTCATTGGGTTTTTCATAACTGCTTGTAACATTGTACCAGAGACGGCTAAAGCCGCACCCGCTAACAGTGCAATAATAATTCTCGGAAAACGCAAGTCATAGATGGCCGCAACACTTGCATCATATGAAATGAATAATCCTCGAAAAAGCTGACTAGCACTCACTTTAACACTACCAGTTTTTACCGAATACAGTATCAGTATTAACAGTAGTAGCATGGTAATCAAAAAGCTTAAACTGATCTTTAACTTCTTGGCACTAGTCATAAAGCACCTCTTTTAGATCTGCTAGCGCAGCAGGGTAATTAAAATTAGCCGACATGCCAAATTTGTCATGATCGAGGTCATAAACTTCACCCGCTTCAACACAATCAAAGTGTTGCCAAATGTCATTTTCGGCAAAGTCCTTGTCAAACATTGCCATAACGTCATCGGGTAGCGCATGCGCCGTACGTAGAATAAGATCAGGTTTTTTTGTTAACATATCTTCCGTATTGACAGCGATAAACTGTTGATCCGTGCCAGCATAAACGTTTTTTCCGCCAGCCAGTTCGACTAGCGAACCAACATAAGAATTTTCTGTCGCCACCACGTAAGAACCTGGCAAACCCATTAATATCAATACCGACTTAGCTTCTTGACCTTTGACTTGACTGCGAAAATCTTCCATAAAAGCCTCGTATTCTTCTACTAATACAGTCGCTTGTTCTTGCTTACCAAGAAGTTCGCCTAGATCTTCAATTGACTTATACATGCCGGGTACATTGTTTAAGTTTAGAAAACCGTAATTGATTTTGGCAGCATCATATTTCGGCAATAAATCTGAAATTAAGCTCACTGGGCCAAACACATAGTCTGGATTAAGTGTTCTTATCACTTCTATATCAGGCGTCATTGCCATGCCAATTTTGGGTAAATCGGCATAGCGCTCTGGTAGCGTGCTAATACTAGAATCGGGTACAGCAATTAAGTCAACATCTAGTTTTTCCATAATGGCTACTGTCGCCATACTTGTCGCAATAATGCGCTGATTAGCACTTGAGCTTGAACTAGCAGCCTCATTGACAGATTGATCGACACAAGCTGTTAAAAACACTAGAATCAATACACTTATCAGTATTATCTTAGTCTTTTTCATAGATGGCCTCCTGTTCAAGGTCATTCTTCATCTTTAAGTAACGCAATCCAAAATGGAGTAGAATTGGCAGAACTGTGAAGAAAAAGGTTACCAACACCAGAAGCGTAAATAAACCACTTATTGCAATCGTCGTCATGGGTCCCCACGGTTGATCTGTATTTTGCGATGAAGTCACTTCTGTAGCTTGATCAGAATTCGATTGCTGGTTTGCCTTATCTTTTGTGTTTAGCATCGCCATTATTTGCGGTGAATCATTCAGTAACAGGCCGTGATTATAACCTAATTGTCCGGCTGATAATAGATCATTAACACCTTGTACTTCTACTTTGCCAGACTGATCGCCCAATGTCGACTTTATCACATTTTGCATTTGATTACCTTCACCCAATGGTATAAAATCAGTATTGCCGGGGATGAAATCGCTATAATCAATATAAAAGACAACATCGCGCTGCATTGGCTCAATATAACAACTGGCTCTGACGATAGCCTCTTTACTAGGCACGATAAAACGAAAGTCACTAGTATCTTCAGTCGATTGAACTACTTGGTAATCGGCAGCATAAAAATCGGCGGAACCGTCAGCTTGCACGGCAAAGTTGACATTGCTGATATAATTTGCCAAATTAAAGCGCGTGCATACATATATTTTGCCGTCTACTTCTTCAAATAATGCCATATTGTGCGCAACGTTCTCAACCATACCTTGACCGATGCCAGGATTGTTGCCAGCGTCTTCTATTACCCCACTCACTGGATGTTGGTAATGAGCATGTACAGTTGCAGTTTCATTAGAATAAGCATATGATAACACCGATAATAGCAAGATGGCGCTCAATGTTAAAATGAGTTTCTTCATTGGCGACGCTCCTCTCTAGCAAAGCGCTGCAATTTTTCTTTTTTAAGTTCAGCTGAGTATTCCAATTCAGCTAAAATCATTTTGTAATACTTAATACTAAAGTATACGCCACCTATCAAAACAATTAAAATAATGACAAACGCCAAAATAATCAGAGCAGGTCTTTCTGTCGTTTGCGACCGATTAATAACAATTTGCTCAGTCGCTGAATGAGCAGTCGAAGCCTGCGAATTTACTGCCGTTTGAACAGTTGTTAGGGGAACTACTGCCTGAGCAGCTTCACCTGTGTTATCTGCTACAATTGCAAACGAAACAAATTTATTATAGCTAAACACTATATCATCAGCGTTTTGTTGATAGTCAAGTGGAATTAAATTGTCTTCAAGGGCATATAACTTGAAATCTTTACCTTTGTAATTAGAATTGATTGGCAGCGTCAACTGAAAATCACCTTGTGGTAAATACGCTTCGCGTAGATCGTTAATTGAAGCATCAACCGTATAAGGTATTTCATTTAAATCACCCAATGCGCTAACTGTATATACTTCGACCGTTGCCAAATTTGGCAACTGATCAGCGTATTTTTTTTCCATTTCTGTCAACGCTTCACCACGCAATGCGTCGGCATAAAAGTTGAAATCAGACGTAAACGTACCAGCCTCTGCTTGTATTGTAATGCCTTTATCACTTCTCAACACGGCAACAGACTTATCAAACACCGGCTTTGCTACACCCGATTGGCTTAACTTCACTAAACTTGCCTGTTGTTTATCAATTTGCTGAGCGTTGGCAAAATCTAGTTTTAAACGCGCCTTAATTGGCTCTTCACCCATCGGTTCGACCTTTGGATCAACCATCACGTCTAAAAACTGCACTTTGTCCTCAAGCGGCAGCGAAAATACACTCGGCCGCGGTAAGTGTATATCATCTATTTTTATACTGTAATCATATGCCGCCGCACGTAAAAACTTTTCACCGTCATCATAATATAGATCAACTAATGAAGTGGTCAAATTCATTAACGACATTTTTTCCGCCCCGAGATACAATTCCATTTGATTGCCATTCACAACCAAATTCGCCATATGATCTATCGCATTGTCGCCCATTGATGGTTTATCTTCATTGGCGTTCCAAAGAGCAATTGGCAAATTGTAATATGTCGCCTCATTTGCGGTTTCTGCGCTCTCAGTTGTTTCAGTTGTCGCTTCAACAGCAGTTGTTTCTGACACTGTCATCATCTCAGCAACTGTCGTTTCTGGTACTGTCGTCACTTCAGCAACTGTCGTTTCTGGCGCTGCCGTCACTTCAGCAACTGTCGTTTCTGGCGCTGCCGTCACTTCAGTAACTGTTGTAACCACTGTGGCAGTCGTTTCTAATGTGGTCATCTCTGCAGCTGTTGTTGACTGAGTCGTCGTTTGATTTGATGAAGACTTAAACGACTCTGGATATATTACTTCGATGCGTGCTTTTTGTGTACCAGCATCCATTTCAGCCATTACTGGCACATAAACTGTACAATTGATGATTTTTTTAGAGATATCGATTGGAAACTCTAAAACTTTCGGGTAAGGTACCCCTTTCATAACACTATCAACACCATTCTCAGGATGGTTATATTCATCATAAATAGTGTAATTCTCGATAATTTTAACCGTCTGATTAGCGACTTTTAAACTGCCTAGATAGCCAGTAAAGTTCATAAAATCAAGCGGTTTAAATTCAATTCTAAGACGGCCCTGACCATTATTAACATATAGCTTAGCGTTTCTTTTTAAAGCGGGGTCTCCCATTGACGCCTTATCTTCATAAGCCTTTAAAAGGCGAACCTTAACGTCATACTGACCGTCTTTGGCATCGGCAGAAATCAATTGAAACACCGCTAAAAAAACTAGTGCTAGACATAACCAAGCTGTTCTCTTATTTATCATTCAATACTTGCTCCTTATTTTATTATTGAACTTTGTCAATAGCTATAGTTCTTAAAGAGCTCAAAGCTGAAAGAACCTAACAATCTACCTAAGTACTAAAGTGTAAATAGTAGATTGTCAGGCCTTAACAGTTACTTTGCGCTAATCAATTAAAGAGATTAGCGATTATTTTCTTGCCATTCTGTCAATTTGTCAAGTATCACTGCCATATTTGCGCGCGTTACTTGTTCTTGCGGATTAATTCTACCAAAATCGTCTAATGTTAAGATGCCATTGACGAGTGACCACGCAATTGCTTCCTTAGCATATGACGAAATCTTGGCACTGTCAGCATACTTATCTAAAACTGTTAAATCGACAGTGGCTTTATTGGTAGGCTTATGATAACGATATACGATCGTCATGATTTGTTCTTTCGTCAATATATCTTGTGGCCCAAATGCCGTTTTGCTGTAGCCCTTGACAATATTGGTATTTTTCGCCCAAGCAACCGCTGATGAATACCATTGTCCTGTCGGTACATCGTCAAATGAAGCAACATTAGCAACTACTGGCTGACCAGCAATGCGATACAACAACGTTGTCAGCGTCGCTCTGTTGACAACGGCATGTGGTGTGAAATAACCGTCACCAGTACCTTTTAATAGCCCTTTCTCTGATAGCCTTTCGACTGCACCATAATAGCTATGTTGCGGATTGACATCTTTGTAACGTGAATTAGCAGCAATTGGTTTTGCTATTTTTTCTACAACAACTGCGCCTGCGTTTTGAGCAGCATCGTTTTGGTTTTCTTCCGGTTGTGGCGAATTCGCTTGACCTTGTGGTGAATTATCTTGTTGATTATTGTTGTTATTATCGGTATTATCTGCTGGCGTATCATCGGGTTCATTTTCACTAAAAGTTAAATATGCATCAGCGTTTCTTCCCATCGCCTCGATATACATGTTGATATAAACGCCCTTGCCATCTACCGGAACTGGTATTCTCACTTCTTTAACTTGTTCATCGCCATTTTTGTCCATACGCGTACTTAATACTTCAGCATCGAGCAATGTTGAACCAAGACCATCGGTATAATATTTGATATCTTCGGCATTACCGATTAGACCCATAAATTTAATCGATTGAAATTCAACAGTTAAGTACCATTTATCATCAATTACATCAATCGTTCCCGAATGATTAATTGCAGCTGCAGCCATTGAATCTTCAGAAGTATCGTAGGCTTTTTTGATTGTCGCATAAACGCTAAACGATTCATCGATAGAATCAGCTTTGTCATCTGCATCAGATAGTACCTTGGCAAAGGTAGCTTGTATGCTGTGATTCGCATTGATATTTTCGAACTTATAGCTGCTCGGTTTACCAATATTGGCACCGTCAACTAAAACACTACTAATTCGGTAACCCTCATCAGCGGCAATTTCGAATAATTGGTCGCTGCCTTCTAGCACTATCTGGTTTCCACTCGGCGTAATTGTACCATGTTTCTCAGCGGTTGCCGCAATTGTAAATCCATCCAATACAAAACTAGCGACTATTGTATGATCAGTTTTAACATCATTAAATGTATAGCTACTGATAGCACCTTTACTTTCACCATCTACTACAACATCTTTAATGAGATAATTGTTGTCAGCAGCAATCGTATAACGTTGGGTACTGTTTTCTGTAACAGTTGACGCACCACTTGGTGAAATTACACCATGTGCTTCAGCGCTGGCTGTAATGGTATAGTGATTTCGTTCAAAACTAGCAGTGATTACATGATTGGCTTGGACATTTTCAAATGTATAGCTATCAATGTCACCTACACTTTGACCATCTACTTTAACATCTTTAATATAATAACCACTTTCGGCAGTTATCAGATAAACCAGTGTACTGTTTTCTATAACTGTCGCTGTGCCACTTGGCGTAATTTTACCGTGAGCATCAGCGCTGGCCGTAATGGTATATTGGTTTCGTTCAAAACTGGCAGTGATTACATGATTAGCTTGAATATTTTCAAATAAATAGCTGCCAATAGCGCCTTTACTTTGACCATCTACTTTAACATCTTTAATGTGATACCCGTTATCAGCCGTTATCGTATATAGTTGTGAACCGTCCTCTGCAACTGTTGTCGTACCACTTGGTGTTATTGCACCGTGTTCATCAGCACCAGCCATGATGGTATATTGACGTTTTTCAAAACTAGCAACTATCGCATGATTAGCTTGAATATTTTCAAATGTATAGCTATCAATTGCACCTTGACTTTCACCGTCTACTGTAACATCTTCAATATGGTAGCCAGTTTCAGGTGTTATCGTATAAATTTGGATAGCGCCCGCCGATACTGTCGTTACCCCACTCGGCGTTATTGCGCCGTGTTGGTCAGCGCTGGCTATAATGATATACGAACTCTCTTCAATTGGCTGATCACCGTCATTCTTTTCAAAACTGGCTGCTATTGTATGATTGGCTTGAACGTCGCTAAACGTATAGTTGTTAATTGCACCTTGACTATCGCCATCCACTATGACATCTACAATATGATAACCACTATCAGCTGTAATTAGATAAATCTGGGTATTATTTTCTTTAACTGTTGAAGTGCCACTTGGTGTAATTGTACCATGTTCGCCAGCACTAGCTGTAATGGTGTATTGGTTTTGTTCAAAACTGGCAATTATTACATGATCAGCTTGAACATTTTCAAATGTATAGCTTTCAATAGTACCTTGACTCACATCATCTACCATTACATCTTTAATGTGATAACCGCTGTCGGCAACTATTGTATAAGTCTGTAGGCCATTTTCTGAAACCATGGTCGCGCCGCTTGGTGTAATCGTACCGTGTTCGCCAGCGCTAGCTGTAATGGTATATTGATTTTGTTCAAAACTGGCAACTATTACATGATCAGCTTGAACATTTTCAAATGTATAGCTCTCAATTGCACCTTGACTTACGTCATCTACCATTACATCTTTAATGCGATAACCATCTTCTGCCGTTATCTCATATGTCTGGTTTGCACCTGCTGTAACCACCGTCTCATCATCTGGTGTAATCGTACCATGTTCACCAGCACTGGCTGTAATGGTGTATTCTTGTGTTACCGGACCACCTACCGTGATTATCATATAAGCGGGAACACGAGCGTTATTCATTGCATCGACTTTCAAACTAACATACATACCTTCGGCATCGACTGGGTAGGGCATTCTCACTTCTTTAACTTGTTCATTACCTGCCGGGTCAATACGAGTACTAAGCACTTCAGCATCTACTAGCGTATTTGTATCGGGATATGATTCATAATACTTTATTTCCGAAGCGTTACCAGCTAATTCACCTAAATACATCGTATCGAATTCAACTGTTACAAGCCATTCACCATTGATAACGTCGAGAATGCCCTCATCTACTAGCGCTCCCGCCGACATGGACTGTTGAGTGTGGTCATCAGCTACTCTCATATCAGTTGTTATATTGTATTTTCCATCCGGTAATGGATCAGCATATGCACCACCCGCCGTATATGCTACACTGAATAGCAACATCATTGCCAAAGTAAAACTCAAATACTTTTTAAGCACTTTCTTCATTACAACCTCCTGTATAATTAGGTACATTTAATACGCTACTCTCGATTCTTATTGTAAATGATTATCAATTTTATGCCACTGGTTTTATCTTCTCATTAATTCAATAAAATAGCAATACTTATCACACATTTAAGCTGTTAATTTATTTTCATAACTGTCAATACAGACATATCTTTTAAAATACGATGATTATGATGGCAACAAATCGTATTATCGCCTAAATAAAACATAATCAACTTGTCACGTAATGCGAACTGTGATAGGCTGTAATTGAAAAGAATTATCATTACTGATAGGAGGTCATATGGCAAACTTTTTTCAAAATACAAGAAAACCACAAGGACTCGGTGGCAAGATCATGCTGAGTATGATGAACAGTGGGCATGCTGGACCATCGAAATGGGCAATTTCACATTTATCAGTTAATAAAACAGATAAAGTGCTCGATATCGGCTGCGGTGGTGGCGCCAATATCGCCATACTATTGCAAATGTGTCATGAGGGAATCGTTAAGGGCATCGACCACTCAGAACTTAGTGTCGAAAAGACAATTAAAGTGAACCGTGCTGCTATTGACGCCGGTAGATGTGAAGTAATACAAGGGAATGCTAGTGCACTTCCCTACGAACCAGAAAGTTTTGATTTGGTGACCGCATTTGAAACAATCTACTTTTGGCCAGAAATAGAAAACGCTTTTAAGGGCATTTACGCTGTATTAAAAGCTGGTGGCCAATTTATGATTGGCAACGAAGTTGACGGCGAACAAGCACGCGCCGAAAAATGGCAAAAAATAATTAAGGGCATGCGTGTTTATAGCACTACTGAAATTAAAGAGCTACTTGAAAAGGCGGGATTTAGAAATATCGTTGTCGATGTTGAACCCAGAAAACACTGGTTGTGTATTGTCGCTACAAAATAATCATCAATAATTTACACAAAAATATCGCGCTGTGCGCAGCGCGATATTTTTTAGTTGAGCACTATAATTCTTAAACAGTTGCTTTCTTAGTAGATTTACGTAATATAAATACAGCAACAAGTGATAATACAGAAATAAGTACTAACATCATTTCTGGAAAATCGTTACCAGTTTTGACGACTTTCGTTGTTCCCAGAGGTATACCTGTGTCATCGACGTAAATAAACCCACCGTCTGAGTTAGCTGTTTTATAGTATGTGCCCAACGGCGTACCGTTTTCGTCTAAAACAACAATTACTTCTGGACTGTCTTCTCGATTTGGATTCGGCGTATTACCAGCAACAAATGTAGGTCTCGTATATTCCGGTGAAGTCGCTGGCACTGCTGTCGTTTCACTCGCCTCAGTTGGAATTGTCGTTGATGCTACCGTAGTTGTTGCTATTGTCGCTTCAGGTTGAGTGGTTACCGTTGGTTCAGTCGTCTTTTCAGGTTCAGTTGTCTTTTCTGGTTCAGTTGTCTTTTCCGGTTCAGTCGTCTTTTCAGGTTCAGTCGTCTTTTCTGGCTCAGTTGTCGTCTCTGGCTCAGTCGTCGTTTCCGGTTCAGTCGATTTGATAATGCCTAAGTCAACACTCATATTGTCCGCATCTGCAATTGTTGCAGCTGCTGTTAGACCATCTGAATCTTTCTCGTCATCACCACCTTGGTCTGTGCCAGTTGCCTG
>PDWI01002484.1_pt1 | contig 27562 bp, 21 predicted proteins | sample 1430891 | NCBI WGS metagenome assembly PDWI01 (sample SAMN01162508, study PRJNA174530) | Oral metagenome, whole genome shotgun sequencing project. | biome: Marine environment; feature: Marine mammal; material: Swab sample of the gingival sulcus; isolation source: swab sample of gingival sulcus... | reverse complement strand
AAAAGAGCCATCAACATAAAAAATGAAGGGGTTATCACGAATCTGGAACGAAGGCATAAAGAGACGAATAGTAGTTTTATGCGAAGCGAGATTGAAAAATACATGTCGGAAAAACAGTGTCCCAATTGTAGAGGACGACGATTAAGCGATGAGGTGCTTGCTGTCAAGATATTTGGTAAAAATATTATTGAACTGACGAATTTGAGTGTTGGAGAGATTTATGACTTCTTTAACGACAATACCTTTGAAGGAAGAAGCGAGAAGATCAGCGAACAGATTGTAAAGGAAATAAAAGCTAGACTTTCTTTTCTAATAGATGTTGGGTTAGATTATTTGACACTATCAAGAAAAGCGTCCACTTTATCGGGTGGAGAGTCGCAGAGAATACGACTTGCTACTCAGATTGGAAGCGGTCTAGTGGGGGTCTTGTACATACTAGATGAACCTAGCATAGGCTTACACCAAAAGGACAACAGGCGGCTGCTTGAAACACTTAAAAATCTTACGGAACTCGGCAATACCTTACTTGTTGTAGAACATGATGAAGAGACCATACGAGAAGCAGATCATATCATTGATATAGGGCCACTAGCAGGAGAAAAAGGTGGTAGACTGGTTGCGAGTGGGAGTATTCGTGATATTTTAGCATGTGAAGAAAGTATTACGTCTAAATATTTATCGGGTGAAATGAAAATAGAGGTGCCTAAAGAGAGGCGATTGTTTAATGATACTATTACACTTCGTGGTGCTCGTCAAAACAATCTTAAAAATGTAAATGTCGATATTCCCATTGGCGTTTTTACCTGTGTTACAGGAGTGAGTGGTTCCGGCAAGAGCTCTCTTATAAATGAAGTGTTCTATCAATCAATGCATGAAAAAATTTATACTAGAAGCACGAAAAAGAATAATAATTATAAGAGTATTAGTGGGTATGAGGCGATAAAAAAGATTATTGATATTGATCAAAGCCCAATAGGGAGAACCCCACGAAGCAATCCAGCGACGTACACAAAAGTATTTGATCCTATAAGAACGCTATTTGCCGAGTTAAATGAGTCAAAGGTGAGAGGGTATAAAAAAGGACGGTTTTCTTTTAATGTGAAAGGGGGACGATGCGAGGCGTGTAATGGGGATGGAATCAATAAGATCGAGATGCATTTTTTACCAGATATCTATGTAAAATGTGATACCTGTGGTGGCAAGCGATACAACAGAGAGACGCTCGAAGTGAAGTACAAAGGGAAAAGCATTTACGATGTATTGGAACTGACAGTAGACGACGCACTAGAATTCTTTCAAAACATTCCAAGTATCAAGAAAAAATTAAAGACGCTTCAGGATGTGGGATTGGGTTATATAAAACTTGGTCAACCATCAACACAGCTTTCAGGTGGCGAAGCGCAGCGAATTAAATTGGCAAGTGAATTATCTAAAAATAGCAAAGGCGATACGTTATATATTTTAGATGAACCCACTACGGGTCTTCATATGTATGATGTTCATATGCTCATCCATGTTTTAAATAGGCTCGTTGATAGTGGCAATACGTTGGTTGTTATAGAGCATAACCTAGATATTATTAAATCAGCTGATTATATAATTGACTTAGGTCCTGATGGTGGACATCGAGGTGGAAAAGTGATTGCAAAAGGGACCCCTGAAGACGTATCAAAGACGAAAGGTTCCTATACAGGAGAGTATTTAAAAGGTATTTTATAGATGTTTAAAGTAAGCGATGAGATCAAACAACAACTTAAAAAATTGCCAGCACTTCCTGGTGTATATATGATGAAAGATATCGTTGATAACATCATTTATGTAGGTAAGGCTAAAAATCTTAAAAATAGAGTTAGCTCTTATTTTACTGCAGTAGAATCTCATCCCAATAAGACGAAGAGCCTTGTGGTTAATACGGTTAACTTTGACTATATCATTACAAAGACAGAGGAAGAAGCGCTTCTTTTAGAAGCAAATCTTATAAAGGATAAAAAGCCTAAATTTAATGTTATGTTAAAAGATGATAAGAGCTATCCTTATATTTGTATTACAAGAGAGAAGTATCCTAAAATCTATAAGACCAGAGATACTAATGCCAAGGGGGATTACTATGGCCCTTATACGTCTGCTTATAGCGTCAATAAATTTATCGATATTATTGGCGACCTATATCCTGGTATACGATGTGACTATTCTTTAAAGAATATAAAACAACTTGATATGTATTATAAGCTCATCGATGTTACGTATTCAACAGAAGAATACAATCGATACATTGATGAGATTGCTTCTTTTTTAAAAGGAAGTGATATTGGTCTAAAAGAGAAGCTGATAGAAAAAAGAGAAGAGTATTCGAAAAAACTAGCATTTGAAAAAGCAATAGAAATAAGGGATAGATTATTAGCACTTGATGAATTAAAAGTGTATCAAAAAGTGAGTTCTTTAAGTGGTGATGATAAGGATTATATATTTATTGGCACTAGCAAGGATTATATTTGTGCAAGTATCTTTATCTATAGAGATGGCAACATGCTGGAGAGAGAAAACCATATCATGAAGTTTTCTATTGAACAAGACTTACCGAGTGTGCTGGAGTCATTCATTCTTCAATATTATGCCGAGAGCACCTTTATACCACATAGCATCTATGTCAGTCAGCCGGTATGTGATGAGGTCGTAAATGCGATTAATTCCATTAGTAAAAAAAAGGTTACTATCATCCATCCTAAGAGAGGCAGTAATAAAAAAATACTCGATATGCTTCGGGAAAATACCAATGAGTATTTGGAGAAGTTTTATGATAGAATAGAAAGGGAAGAAAAGAAGAAAGAAGACATTAATGTGATACTCTCATCCCTTGTTATGAAAGATACCGTTGATCGAATCGAGGCGTATGATATATCCAATATTTTTGGGTATTTAAGTGTCGGTTCCATGGTTGTCTTTGAAAATACAAAGAAGAAACCTACTGACTATAGGATGTTTAAGATTAAACATGTTAAAGGGCCAGATGATTATTCTTCTATGAGAGAAGTGTTAACGAGGCGACTAAAAAGACTCCAAGAGAAACGCTTTGGAAAAGCGCCAGATATCATCATACTAGATGGAGGAAAGGGTCATGTAACCATTGGTCTTGAAGTTGTTCGTGAGTTTTCACTAGATATTCCGGTGTTAGGCCTTGTAAAAGATGATAAGCATAGGACGAAGTCGGTGTTCTTCAATGGGAAAGAAATCGCATTAGAGAAAGGTACTAGCATATACAATTTTTTCTATCAGATACAAGAAGAGGTCCATCGATTTGCTATAAGTTATCATAAAACACTTAGAAGCAATGCCTTACTTCACTCTATTCTTGATGAAATAGATGGGGTGGGTGATGTTAGAAAAAAAGCACTATTAAAACATTTTAAATCCATTGATACTATACGAACGGCGTCGATAGAAGAGCTTAAAAAAGTTGAAAAAATGGATGCGAAGAGTGCACAAAATGTATATGATTATTTTAGAAAGAGGTAACAATGCCAAGAGGTATATTTATAAGTATTGAAGGTGGAGATGGAAGCGGCAAGACAACAATACTAAATGGAGTAAAAGAAATCCTTGAACAAAAGAACATAAACTATATGATAACGAGGGAACCAGGTGGCGTTCCCATCAGTGAAAATATAAGGGATATCATACTTGATAATAAGAATACAGAAATGGATGATAGAACAGAAGCGCTTTTATTTGCTGCTGCTAGGCGTCAACACTTGGTTGAGAAAATTCTACCGGCGCTAGATGAAGGAAAACTCGTGATAGTCGATCGGTTTATTGATTCCTCAATAGCCTACCAAGGACATGCTAGAAACATAGGTGTCGATGAAGTTCGAATGATCAATGAATTTGCCATTGCAAAGAATTATCCAGATAAGACCATATATATTGATATATCACCAGAGTTAGCCCTTAGTAGGGTTAAGAAAAATGGAAGAGTGGAAAATAGATTGGATTTAGAGAATATGAGATTTCATCACGCGGTAAGACAGGCGTATCTAACGTTGTGTGAAACAGAAGATCGAATGATTCTTATCGATGGTAGTAAAGATATTGAGTCCTTGGTGAATGAGGTGTATAAAGAGATTGAAGGAGCTTTCAATGGACTTTAAGAAATACGCGTTCTATTCTCTTATTGCATTTCTCGTGTCCGTTTTCGTGCTACGAGTAATGGGCGCCCCTTACAATATTCTTATCTTTGTTTATACTTTATTTCCAAGTGCCATAGTTGTCTTTATTTTATTAGATAAACGGTTTCATAAACGAAAATAATGCCTCGTAAAAGAGGCTTTTTAAATGCAAATTTCTTTAAATACTTTTCCTATGGGTTCTCGAATGATGATATCGGCAAGCGCGTCTTTTGGCGTCGCTTGTTTGTTTATTAGAACCAAAGTGTTTCCTTTAAAATATTCTATTAGTGACGCTGCTGGATAGACGACAAGTGAGGTGCCACCAATAATTAGCATATCCGCTTCCGATATATAGTTAATCGCCTTTCTAGTTGTATTCTCGTTTAAACGCTCCCCATAAAGCACAATATCTGGTTTTATGATAGAACCACAGTTTGTGCATGTTGGGATGCCAACACTTCTTTTTACATAATCGCTATCATAATACGTTCCGCATTTTGTACAATAGTTTCTTTGCATAGAGCCATGAAGCTCTAATACATTTTGACTTCCCGCACACTGGTGAAGGCCATCAATATTTTGCGTAATTACCGCTTTGAGTTTTCCTTTCTTTTCGAGTGTAGCAAGACAAATGTGAGCATCATTTGGCGTTGCCTTATAGCTTAGCAGTCTCGTTTTATGGAACTGATAATAGACCTCGGTATGCTCAAAGAAGAAGTCGTGGCTAAGTATTTCTTCTGGAGGATACTCAAAGTGTTGATTATATAGGCCATCCTTACTTCTAAAATCGGGTATTCCACTTTCTGTTGATACGCCAGCGCCACCAAAAAATACAATATTATTCGACTCATTGATTCGTTTTTTAAGTTCTTTGATACTATCCATGGTATACTCCTTTGTTTCAATTATACTATATATTTATCCTTTGCTCATTGGAAACTTATACGTTACCGCTTATATTTTTACAGTTATCATGTCATGATGTATCGAGGAGGACCTATGAATAAAAAAAATGGCTACTTTAGCGTGGAGCTTACGATGATAATAACGGTCATCATGATGCTCGTTATCGTTATACTTATTATGTTTGCTAATGTAGTACCGAAACTCAATTATACTATCGATCATAATGAATATGAAAAGGCATTTCATCTTAAGATAAAAGAGATTAGGATGCAAAAGATTATGAGGGAATTCAAATGATTTTCTTGCAATTTGGTAAATAAATGAGAATAATTGTTGAAAAGCATTGAAAAATCTTATGTTTTATAGTATTATTTTTAGGTAAATTATGTTTTTAAATGATAATTTATATCAATTAATTCATTTGTTTAAATATATATTTATTTGTTTTTTTACTATGTTTAGGAGGAAATATGACGAAGAAGTTGTTGAGTTTATTACTCGTTGCATTACTAATTTTCAATATATTACCTAGCAATTTTAGTTTTGCGGCAGAAAGTAACGAGCTACCAGATGGCGTTTATGCAGTTAAGGATGTCCATATTTACAAATCGACAAATAATCCAGATGAGAAAGAGAATCCTAGTACGTCTATGTCTGATAGGGCAATTGAGAAGGACGGTATACTAGAGATTATAAATGGCGAGGCATTCCTTACTGTTCACTTTAAAGTTATGACAATAGCTTGGAATACAGGTGGCGTTTCTGCCATATCGTATTATAACAATAAAGAGGATGTAGGTTCAGAAAATAAGTTTTTTATTGAGCCTATTGAATTTTTAAGAGATGAGGATGGAAATATTGTTCAGATAGATGATCAAGAGTTAATAAAAACTGTTAGATTTCCAGTAGATGCAACTGATTTTAGTCGGTTTGGCAAATATGTAAATATCACCGCACCTACAGACTCTATGTGGATTGGTACAATGAAAAAAGATGCCTATATTGCTTGTAGTGTTAGTGATATTGATGTTTATAGTATTCATTCATCAGCAGGCAGCAATGGAACGATTGATCCTGTAGGTGATGTAAAAGTAGGCGAAACGAATGATAAAGAATTTACAATCACAGCAGATAGTGGCTATCATATAAAAGATGTGTTAGTAGATGGTCAGAGCGTAGGAGCTAAGAGTTCATATACCTTTGAGAATGTAAAAGAAAATCACACCATCAGCGCTACTTTTGAAAAAGATTTAGCGACACTTCATATTACATCAAGTGCAGGAAGCAATGGAACGATTGATCCTGAGGGTGATATAGCAGTCACAGAAGGTGACGACAAAACATTTACAATTACAGCAGATAGTGGCTATCACATAAAAGACGTCATAGTTGATGACGAGAGTATAGGGGCTGAAGGCTCATATACCTTTGACAATGTAAAAGCAAATCACACCATCAGTGCTACTTTTGAAAAAGATTTAGCAACATTTCATATTAGATCCAGTGTAGGTAGCAACGGAAGCATTGATCCAGAAGGTGATATAGCAGTCACAGAAGGTGACGACAAAACATTTACGATTACAGCAGATAGTGGTTATCACATAAAAGATGTCGTAGTAGATGATGAGAGTGTAGGAGCTGAAGGCTCATATACCTTTGAGAATGTAAAAGCAAATCACACCATCAGTGCTACTTTTGAAAAAGATTTAGCGACATTTAATATTACATCAAGTGCGGGTAGTAACGGAAGCATCGATCCGGAAGGTGATATAGCAGTCACAGAAGGTGACGACAAAACGTTTACAATCACAGCAGATAGTGGCTATCACATAAAAGATGTGTTAGTAGATGGTCAGAGTGTAGGAGCTGAGGGCTCATATACATTTTCTAATATAACAGCAAGTCATACCATCAGTGCTCTGTTTGAAAAAGATGATGATGGAATAGAAGATGGTGAATACAAACTTCCTATTCAAGTAATGCAGGCAGCTAACTTAAACGCAGAATCTATGGCAGCAGGTGCGTTAGAAGAAATGGCTACAGTTCAAGTGATAGATGGAAAATGGTATCTACTACCTGAATTTAAAACCCTATTTTTAGACCCTCTTCAAGGCAACGCATCAAACATCAGATACTATGAAGATTATGGTGTTTCAGAACCTATTACTGCAGAGATTATTAGTTATCGAAACGATCCAACTGGTAAACAACAAGTAAAAGTTGTTAAAATGCCTATTGATAAAAATGATGAAGGGATATACATCCGAATGTTTGTTGATGCGATGGGTATGGATGTGGATGCTTACATTAAATTTAATACGGATGATTTAATCGTTGAAGAAAAAGAGTATATTATTATTTCTAATGCAAACGAAGGTGGCTCTATTAGTCCTTCTGGCAATGTAAGCGTAACAGAAAATGACAGTGCTACGTTTAGTATCACGCCAGATGCTGGCTACCATATAAAAGAGGTGTTAGTAGACGGGTCAAGTGTTGGTGTTACATCTACTTACACATTTGAGAGTGTGAGTGCAGATCATACCATCAGCGCCGTGTTTGAAAAAGATATCATGAAATATACGATTACCTCAAGTTTTGGTGCGAATGGAAGCATCAATCCGGAAGGTGACATAGAAGTAACTGAAGGCGACGATAAAACGTTTACGATTACAGCAGATAGTGGTTACCACATAGAAGATGTTGTTATAGATGGTGAGAGTGTTGGTGCGAAGAATTCGTATACCTTTGAGGACGTGAGTGCAAATCATACGATAAGCGCTAGTTTTAAAAAGGATTTAGCGACATTTAAGATTACATCAAGTGCAGGTAGTAATGGCAGCATTAGTCCGAAAGGTGAAGTAGATGTACTAGAGGGAGAAAACCAAACATTTACGATCACAGCAGATAGTGGCTATCACATACAAGATGTGTTGGTAGACGGCGAAAGTGTCGGTGCGAAGAATTCCTATACTTTTGAGAATGTGAAGGCCAATCATATCATAAGTGCTACTTTTGAGAAAAACCCTAGTGATAAGTTTATTATCACTTCTAGTCACCAAGGGCAGGGAACAATCGAACCTTCTGGTAATGTCGAAGTCCTTAAGGGGGAGAGTGCTACCTTCCAGATGACACCAGCAGCAGGATACCATATAAAAGATGTTATGGTAGATGATCAAAGCATAGGTGCTCAGGACACATACACATTTGCAAATGTCACATCAAATCATACCATCAGTGTAGTGTTTGAAAAGGATTTACTTAAGTACACCATCACAGCAAGTGCTGATAGTAATGGTAGCATAAAACCTAGTGGCGAACTAACGGTAACAGAAGGTGAAAATTATACATTTGAAATAGTACCAGACCAAGGATACCATATAAAAGATGTTATGGTAGATAATACAAGTATCGGTGCTCAGAAGATGTTTACATTTGAAAGTGTAACAGCAGATCATACTATTAACGCAACCTTTGAAAAAGACATTGTGAAGCATACGATAACAGCTAGCTCAGATGATCATGGCATGATATCGCCAAAAGGAAATGTGGAAGTAGTAGAAGGTAACGATAAAACATTTACGATTACAGCAGATAAAGGGTACCACATAAAAGACGTATTAGTAGATGGCGCAAGTGTAGGAGCTAAGAGTTCATATACATTTGAAAGTGTAACAGCAGATCATACTATTAGCGCAACCTTTGAAAAAGATATTGTTAAATATACTATAAAGGCTGTTTCAGGTACACACGGAAGTATCTCGCCAAAAGGAAACGTCAAAGTAGTAGAAGGTGAAGACATTACATTTAACATGACAGCAGAGGAAGGGTACCATATTAAAGACGTCAAAATAAATGGTGATAGCATAGGTGCTAAGTCTACTTATACATTTAAAGATGTCAAGATGAACCACGATATAAGTGTTACATTCCAAAAGGATGAATCGAACTTTGAACTAGAAGACGGAGAATATGAATTACCGATTCGCTTAATGAAGGCAAGCAACTTAAATGAAGAGTCTATGGCAGCGGGAGCTATAGAATCAAAAGCTATCGTGAAAGTGGAAAACGGTAAATGGTATTTATTACCTAAGTTTAAGACACTAGTTAGAACAGGACTTCAAGGGAACGCATCAAATATTAGATACTACGAAGATTATGGCGTTTCAGAACCTATTCCTGCAGAAATTATTAGTTATCGAACAGATCCAACTGGAAAACAACAAGTAGAAGTTGTAAAAATTCCTATTGAAAAAGAAGACGAAGGCGTATATGTCAAAATGTTTGTTGATGCAATGGGAATGGATGCCGATGCTTATATTACGTTTGATATGAACGATTTAGTTATTGGTGAGAACGAGTATATCATCATTTCTAGTGCTAATACTGGTGGTGTTATAAGTCCTTATGGAAGTATAAAAGTAAAAGAAGGCGAGAATAAAACGTATACGATTGATGCTAAGCCAGATTATCGCATTAAAGATGTGCTAGTTGACAATAAGAGCATTGGTAGCAAGAGTTCATACACATTTAGTGATATCCAATCAAATCATAAAATTGAAGTACAATTTGAGAAAATAAATGCGGTGAAATATACGATAAAGACAACTGTCATAGGAAAAGGTTCTATCAGTCCATCGGGTAAAGTGACTGTTAATGAATCGGATGATAAGACATTTACAATTCAACCGGAATATGGCTATAAAATAGCTTATCTTAAGGTTGATGGCGAGGATGTTGGTGAGAGAACAACATATACGTTTAAAGATATACAGGCAAACCATAAAATTGAAGTAAAATTTGAAAAAGAAAAGAAAAAAGAAGGAAGTGTTTCTGACTTAAGTAAAGATGGCACCTATTATGTGAATGTCGATCTATATAATGCTAGTGCTAATAGACCATCGATGGCTTCCCCTTCGATTATAAAGAGAGCGAAGATAGTAGTAGAAGATGGTAATGCGGTGATGTATTTGGGAACAAGTTCTATGACCGTAGGAAATATTGTTGCCTCACTACAGGAGTTATACATTGGTTCTATCAATGGTGGATATAAGTCTAATCCAGCACTTGTCGTTCAAACAGATGGCAATGGGAACCCAACGCTTTGGAAATTTAGTATTCCTAAAAATGTTACCTTTGTCGATGTCGTGGTTAACCCACATGTTGATGCAATGGGCAATACCGACATACCAGCTCGATTAATGATAGACTATTCTACCCTTGAGTATGATTCTGAATCAACAGAACAAATGGGTGGTGTTGCATTTAGCCAAAGCAAAAAAGACAAAGACAAAGATAAAAAGGATAAGAAAGCATTAAAGCTTGAAAAGAATGGAACATATGAAGTAAATGTCGATTTATATCACGCAATTGCTGATAAGCCATCGATGGCATCACCATCTATTATAAAAACAGCAAAGATTGTTTATGAGAATGGTATTGCAATCATGTACTTAGGGACAATGCCGATGAAGGTTGGTGAAATAGAAGCATCGTTACTAGAATTATATATTGGCGATATAAATGGAAACTATCAATCAACGCCAGCAAGTATTGTTGAAAAAGATGCCAATGGAAACCCAATACTTTGGAAATTTGAAATTCCTGCCAATGTTCAATTTGTTGATGTCGTGGTTAATCCACATGTTGATGCGATGGGGAATACCGATATACCAGCTAGGTTAATGATTGATTACTCTACACTGAAGTATATCTCTGATTCCACAAGCCAACTAGACGGGGTATCGTTTGCTAAGATTGGCAAAAAGGATGAAAAGAAGGTTGATAAAAAGGTAGATACAAACACGACAGATACAAAGCAAGGAACAACGGATAAAGCAGGTAATGCTGATAAGACAAATGATGAGAGCATGAATATGGATAATATACTACTTTATGCATTAATAGCTGTTTTCGCTTTAATCATTATCTTAGCACTGTACTTAATTGCTTTAAAAAGAAGAAAAAAAGAATAGAAGGATTATAAAATGAAAAAGATTACGTTGATAACACTTATCTTGGTTTTCATAATTGGTTTTACTACGCAATCTTTTGCATTAGAAGATGGAGCGTACCTTATTGGACGTTCCACTTCTTATGCAAATCCTGTTACCGGAAAGACAATGGATGGTGGTACAAATATTAGTCTTGGTGACAGCATGGTTGCAAACATTGTGGAAGAAAAACTGCTATTAGAAAAAAAAGGTGATGACTATTATTTGACCATAGGTCTTGGTTTAGCCTCTAACATTGAAAATGTTAGAATGAACATCATGGATGAAAATGGGGAAATAAAAGAAGTAGAAGCTGTACTAACGGGCACTAGTGAGGGCAAAGATGATAAGGTAAATCATTATCGAGTGAAACTAGATTCTATTAACTCTTATGTCAGTCCTCAACTATTTGTCATCCCTATGGATAGAGATGTTCAGTTTTTTATCGAGATCGATGAAAATGATTTGGAAGCAGCAACAGGTATCTATACAAACGAAATAGCTGAAGTGAATCCTAATGCAAAGATTGAGAAAAAAGAAGAAGTAAAAGAAGAAGTGAAGGATACAGAACAAAAAGAAGTAACAAAAACGGAAGAAGTAAAAGAAGAAAAAGTTGGTGAAGTTTCTAAGGATACGCTTATGGATGAGACAGAAGGTCTATCTGGAGCTAAAACGGAAACGGAAGAAAAAACGTCAAGTAGTAAAACCAACTATATGATTATTGCCCTTGTGGTTGCGGTAATTGTACTAGTTGCTTTGTTGATTGGAATAGTTTATGTTAAAAAAAGCAAAAAGTAGTTTAATAATCATTTTAATACTTCTGCTTGTGGTTGGTTGTGTTGACCAAAGTGGTAGTTCAAGTAGTGGTAAGGATCTTACGATTGCGCCGACCTCTGTTGTTGTGACACAAATCCTTCATGAACTAAACGTACCCGCTTCTCAAGTTGTAGCCATTCCGTCTACGAAAACGTATTCCGTACCGGAAGAGTACAAAAACGCGCCTGAGATTGGAATTGCCATGTCGCCAGATATGGAAAAACTGTCAAATATCAAACCAGATATTGTTTTGGGCCCGAATTCGCTTGAGGGAGAATTATCCGATAAGTATAAAAAAATTGGGTTAAATGCTGTTTTTTTAAACCTAAAGAGTGTGTCAGGTATGTTTAAGAGCATCGAGGAGTTAGGTGCTATGTTGGGCAGAGAAGAAGAAGCAAAAGTGTTAGTGGATGACTTTGTGAACTATATGGTTGAGTATAGAGAAAAACACAAGCATTCAGATAGTCCTCGAGTGCTTGTCTTGATGGGTCTACCAGGAGGAAGCTACGTTGTAGCTACGGAGTCAAGCTATGTTGGGGACTTAACAAAGCTTGCGGGCGCAACAAATGTGTATGGGGACGGAGAAGGTCAGGATTTTATTAATGTTAGTATTGAAGATATGCTAAGTAAAGACCCTGATATTATCCTAAGAACTGCGCACGCTTACCCAGAGGAAGTAAAGAAATATTTTGAAGAAGAGTTTTCAGAAAACGACATTTGGCAGCGATTTCGTGCGGTTCAAGATAAAAAAGTATATGATTTAGATAATGCTTCTTTTGGCATGAGCGCTAACTTTAATTATAAAAAGGGATTAGAATCATTAGAAGAGGTACTATATGACAATAATTAAACAACATCCTAAAACGTTCATTATGTTGCTTTTAATTATCTTGTTAGTAGGGTTCTTTGCTGCTATAAATTTAGGGAGTATTGATGTTAGCCCATCTCAAGTTCTTAAGGGTTTGTTTATTGAATATGATAAGGATGTCGCTAGTGTTTATAATATAAGATTTCCTAGAGTACTTGTGATGATGTTGGTCGGAAGTGCACTAGCTGTTTCCGGTCTTATCTTCCAAGTGGTACTAAAAAACCCACTGGCAGACCCGGGTCTACTTGGTATAAGTAACGGGGCGTATCTAGTTAAAGTGTTACTTAGCTTGTTTTTTATCGAGTTATATTCGATCATTCCACTTATTTCTTTCTTTGGTGGTATTGTGGTGTTTCTATTTATATACTCTTTAACGTTAAAATCAGGCTTTAACACAACGAGGATACTTCTTATAGGTGTGGCCATTAACTATACGCTTGCAGCAGTTATCGGTTTGATTATGAGTTCTTCTCATTCAATTGCAGGTTCTGCAATGGGAACCATTGCACTTTATAATTGGGATGATGTAAAGACACTATTTATTTATCTATTCCCATTTCTAATACTATCATTATTTATCTACAAAGCCTGCAATTTATTAGGTTTAGAAGATCGAACGCTACTGTCAATAGGAATCAACGTTACTGTGTACCGATTTGCGTTATCTGCTATCGCCGTTGTGCTTTGTAGCATCAGTGTAGCAATAACGGGAGTTATCAGCTTTATTGGTCTCATTGTTCCGCATCTATCGAGAGCGTTAATAGGTGATGAATATAAGTACTTAATACCTAGCAGTTTGCTTTTGGGAGCGATTGTGCTTCTAGTGGCTGACACATTTGGCAGAATGATATTTGCTCCTTACGAGATATCATCCACCATCATCATGGCGGTTATAGGTGGTCCAGTATTCATTTACCTTTTAAAAAGGAGTGCAAATGGAAGTTAATAACATCGATTTTTCATATGGTGATAAAGAATTTATCAAAAACCTTTCCGTTACATTTAAAGACAATAAGATTACATCAATAATTGGTCCGAATGGTAGTGGAAAGTCGACATTACTTTTGTTAATGAGTAGAATACTTCGTATGAATAAGGGAAGTATCATTATTGATGATAAAGATATATGGAGCTATAAGATTAAAGACTTTGCTAGACATGTAGCAGTGGTACATCAAAAGAACCAGTTATATGGGGATTTAGACGTTGAGACAATTATCAGCTATGGTAGATTGCCATATTTGGGCTATAGCCAGAGACTTCGAGAAGAAGACTATGAGATTATTGATGAGGTCATTGAGATAACAGGATTAGATGGCTATCGTAAACGAAAGCTATCGAGTTTGTCTGGTGGTGAGCAGCAAAGAGTTTGGATAGCAATGGCGCTATCGCAGAAAACAAAAATGCTTCTACTAGATGAGCCAACAACCTATTTGGATGTTAAGCATCAGATTGAGATCTTAAATCTTGTAAGGGAGATTAATAGGAATTCTAACATTACAATTATCATGGTGCACCATGACATCAATCAAGCAATTAATTATAGTGATGAGATTGTTGCCATGAAGCACGGCAATGTGCTATTCCAAGGGCCTCCCAATGAAGTAATATCATCTGAGTCCCTTCAGACACTATATAGTCATGAGCTAGAAGTACTTCATCATGAGGAACGAAAAATAGTGTTAAATTATCAATAGAGTGCTTCAGCAAAATGTATAATATTACAAAAAAGAAACAAGAAGCATTTTAATTAAAAAAGGATATAAAAAGAGATAAATTAGATAAGAATTAACAGAAAAAAACGATAACAACCATTTTATATATTTTATTACAAAATATTAGGTTGTTATTTTTTTGGAACATCTCGAAACGATTGCAATGACTAAGTTGTAGCAATTGAAACGCTTAAAAAATGCGCTAAATAGAGAGAAAAACGACGAAAATCTCATATTTTTTTGGAACATCGATTGATAAAAAATGTCAAACTTTTCATAATTACAAAAAAGCTTGAAATATAAAGGGAAAATGGGATTTGCAAATCAAAACGATGTTCCAAACTTTTTGTAAAAAACCTATACAAATCACATAATTTATGATAAACTGATTCCAGAAACGTTGAAATTACGTCTGTATTCATTTACCTATAAGGGATTAACACCTTCAAGTTAGTAAACACATGTGACCATGAATTAGCTGTATTCATTTACCTATAAGGGATTAACACATGTAGTTATGTTGCTGGTATTAGTCACAACAAACCCTTTGGTATTCATTTACCTATAAGGGATTAACACAAATTATCGTAATTTTACTTCTCTAGAGGAATTAAATCCCCGTATTCATTTACCTATAAGGGATTAACACAATAGTTATAAAGCTTTATAAACTCTAACGCAACATTGTATTCATTTACCTATAAGGGATTAACACACAACATTCCTAAAAAATCTGCTCCACTTATTCCCAAAATAATAATAAAGTATTCATTTACCTATAAGGGATTAACACTAATCCAGAAAGTAATATCGATGCGAATCTAAAAAACGTTGTGTTCATTTACCTATAAGGGATAATACGGAACTATCCTTACTATCTAGTTACAATGGGGATAGTTTTTTTGATGTTAAGTTTTTATATAGAATCTATGATTGATGATGGGTTTGCTTAAGATTTCGGATGAGGAAAGCTCATCTTTTTTCTGTCTTATTTTTAACACGGTTTTTATGATATAATTATGTTGTTAAGAGTTCAAAAACGGAGGCTACGTTTTGAGTGTTTTTAAAGAGAAATTCGATAACTTTATGAAAGAGTTTGGTGTGAGTAAACAGATGGTTCTCTCTACGTCACATCACGATAAAGTGAGTAGTAGAATGATGAGTATCGTGCAGATTGGTCATGTGTTTTATTTTCAAACGGATAAAAACTTTAGAAAGTATGAGCAGCTTATTGGAAATCCTAATGTGTCACTTTGTATAGAAAACATTCAGATAGAGGGAATTTGCAGAGAAATTGGTAGACCTTCTGAACATTCTACATTTATTGATGTCTTTTCTAAGGAGTATAGCAGCTCATATGAACGATATACGAATCGACGTGAGGAAAGATTATTTGAGGTTCAACCTGTGTATATACAAAAATGGATATACGAGGAAGGAAACTCTTTTATAGAAATATTTGATGTTCGCTCTAAGATATATGAACGGATAGGATATCGATAAGAAAAAGGTGGGGGTATGTCATACAGCAGTGAAGTAAAAGCGAACATGTTAAAGAGAATAGAAAAGCATGAAGTAGAAGCGCTTGTTTGTGCGTTTCAATATTTTTCAAATAATCTTACCTTTTCAACTACAAGTTCTAAACTGGCACGATTTGCAAAAGAAAATATGCCATCGGCTAGCTACACCATAAAGAAGGGCGTCAAGAAAAACTCTCATCTTTATGATGTTGTTTTTGACGAGTTTGCATGTGGTGAACTAGATAAAAAAGAACTTATCAGAGCAGCTTTTTTAGTACATGGTTCTATATCGAATCCAGAAAAGGGATATAACCTTGAATTTGTACTACATAGTGATAAAAAAGCAGATTTCTTATTGAATACGTTACAAGAATTTGACTTCAGCTTTCATCGAACGACAAGAAATAATAAGGTTGTTATATATACAAAAAATAGTGAAACAATCATCTATTTTTTATATTTCATAGGAGAGAATGTAAAAGCTGGGGATATAGAAAATATTCGAATCCTTAGAGGGATCAAAAGCAAAGTAAGAAGGACGATGAATTTTGAAATTCATAATGAAGAGTTAAGGCTTAGTGCAGCGGATAAGCAAATACAAATGATCGAAGTGATCAGTAAGACGATTGGACTTAGTAACATTGATTCGTCTCTCGCTGAGATCGCCGTTCTTAGACTCGACAATCCGGACAAAAGCCTTAGTGAACTTGCGAAACTTTGCCATCCTGAGTTAACCAAATCTGGTGTGAACTCAAGACTAAAGCGGATTGAAAAACTGTATCATTCAATAGAGGGTAAATAATGGGGTTTGTACATCTACATCTACATACAGAGTATAGTCTACTCGAAGGGTTTGCAAAAATTGATTCTGTGGTAGAAAAGGCAAAACAATTAAATATGGAGGCGCTTGCTATCACAGACTATGGCAATATGTTTGGGGCAGTGGACTTCTATCAAAAAGCGAAACGTAGTGGGATAAAACCTATCATCGGTTGTGAAGTTTACGTTGAAACAGAGAATCAACGTAAAAATGACCATTTGGTTCTTCTTTGTAAAAACGAGATTGGTTATAAGAACCTGATTAAGCTTGTTTCCTTTGGCTATACCGAAAACTTCTATTATAAGCCTCGACTTACAAAAGAACAGATTAGAAAGCGTTCCGAAGGACTTATTGCCATTAGTGCCTATAACTTAGGTGAAGTGAACCGGATGATTCAAATGGGGATGGTTGAGCATGCGAAGAAGGTCGCTTTGTTTTACAAGGACATATTTGGTAGCGATTACTATTTAGAAATTCAACATCATGGTCTTCGTAATGAATCAAAGATAAATTCTGTTCTTGCTAGACTCGCAAAGGAAATTGAGGTGGAACTTGTTGCCACGAATGATGTTCATTACACCGATAAAGAAGACGCAGCGGCTCATGACATCCTTCTATGCATACAAACAGGTAAAACGATAAAAGATACTGACAGGATACGATTTCCAAATAGGGAGTTTTACTTTAAGACAGAAGAGGAGATGAGAGCCTTATTTCAAGACTATCCAAAGGCGATAGATAATACGGTAGAAATTGCCAATAAGTGTCACTTTGAATTTACCTTTGGAAAGTATCACTTGCCGAAGTTTTCGAATGACGCGACCTTTCATAGTGAATCGTTTCTAAGAGAGCTAGCGATGAAAGGGTTAAAAGAAAAATTTGACGATTATGATAAACACCTTGATCGATTAGAGTATGAACTGAACATCATCAATGACATGGGCTATAATGACTATTTTCTTATTGTTTGGGATTTTGTCCGTTTTGCAAAAGAGCAAGGAATATTTGTTGGACCTGGTAGAGGGTCTGGTGGGGGTTCACTCGTAGGATACGCACTCAATATAACCACGGTAAACCCGATAGAATACGGACTTATTTTTGAGCGGTTTTTAAATCCAGAGCGGATTACGATGCCGGACTTTGATATTGATTTTGAAGATGATAGACGCCAAGAAGTCATTGACTATGTAAACGAGAAATACGGGGAAACTCATGTGGCTCAGATTATTACCTTTGGAACCCTCGCAGCGAGAGCAGCGATACGAGATGTCGGTAGGGTGATGGGTCTTAGCTACGCTGAGGTGGACAAAGTGGCAAAGGCAGTGCCTTTTGAACTGAAGATAACCATTGACCAGGCACTACAAAAATCGCCTGAATTAAGGGGAATGTTAAAAGAAGATAACGTACGACAGTTAATAGAAAATGCAAGAAAGATTGAAGGTGTTCCAAGGCATACCTCAACGCACGCGGCTGGGGTTGTTATCTCAGAAGATGAAGTGTCTAGCTACGTTCCTCTCTATATGAGTGATGGACTCATATCCACTCAGTTTACCATGAAGAACCTAGAAAAATTAGGCCTTGTAAAAATGGATTTTCTTGGTCTTAGAAACTTATCAATTATTAAAAATGCCTTGAAGAATATAGAGATTACAAAGCATGAAGTACTCGATATTAATCGTATCGATACAAAAGATAAAAAGACCTTTGATATGTTATCAAGAGGAGATACGCTTTGCATCTTTCAGCTGGAATCGAGAGGGATGAAAACATTCTTTCGAGAATTAAAGCCACGCTCGATTAGTGATATTATGGTGGGCATTAGCCTTTATAGACCAGGACCAATGGAGAGCATACCGGTTTACTTAAGAAATAAGAAGAATCCTAATGACATAAAGTATGTGACCGACGAGTTAAGAGATATCTTAGCCGATACCTATGGATGCCTTGTCTACCAAGAGCAAGTGATGCAAATTTTCCGTAAGATTGGTGGATATAGCTACGCACAGAGTGATTTGGTGCGAAGGGCTATTAGTAAAAAGGACATGGCCATCATGAAAAAAGAAAGGGAAGGCTTTATTCATGGGTCGGATGGTAGTAACCTAGGAGCAACATCAAATGGCCTTAGTGTTAGTCAGGCAAATGCTGTTTTTGATGATATGGTTGACTTTGCTAATTATGCGTTTAATAAATCACACGCAGCAAGTTACGCCATTGTTGCCTATCAAAGCGCCTATTTGAAGGCAAACTATACGAAGGAATTTATGGCATCCATTATGAGCAGCGTGATGAGTTCTTCGTCGAAACTGGCTCGATATATAAAAGAAGCAAGACGCTACCAGATAGAAATACTAGGTGCTAGTATCAATAAGTCATATAAAAACTTTAGTGTGGAAGGGGATGCGATAAGATATGGGCTCAAAGCCATAAAAAATGTCGGTAATAGCATTATAAAAGAAATCATAAGAGTTCGAGATCGTAGAGCATTTCATTCCTTTGATGATTTTCTAAACAGGATGGATCCTAGTCATTTAAATAAAAAGGCCATCGAGTGTATGATCAAAGCCGGTGTTTTTGATGAATTTGGTGTGACTAGACGTCAACTGCTAAGTGAATATGAACTTGATATTGACAACATTCATAAGTCGTCTAGGAGAAATGCGGAAGGACAACTGGATCTATTTGGCAACATGGAAATGGAAAAAACATCCACCATTGGGGAGTATGACGAGGCCACTTTAAGTAAGTTTGAAAAGGAAGTACTTGGGGTATATCTAAGCTCTCATCCACTGTCAAAATATGATGACTTGTCAAGACGACTCAACTGTGATAGTGTATTAGACCTTAAGGAACTCGATGAGTTAAGTGATAACAAAAGTGTAAAACTGATTGTATCGAAGTTAAAGCTTGATATTAAGGGGACCAAACAGGCTAAAGACATGGGCTTTGTGCTAGTAGAAGATGAGTTTGATAGCATTGAAGTCATCGCGTTTTCAAAAACATTTGCGAAGTATAAAAATATACTGATGAAAGAGACATTTTTATACATAAAAGGAAGACTTAGCATAAAGGCAGATCAAACACCAAAGATAATCCTAGATGAGGCAAAAAAAGTGGATAGGATAGAATTAAAACCGACACTCTATATTCGAATCAGTAGTTGGGATGAAATCGATGATCTGAAGAGTTTACTGGGGGAGTATAATGGACGCTCTGATGTGGTATTATATAATGCCACAACAAGCAAAGCGAAAGCATTTAAAAATATAACGGTTAATATTACGAAAGAGCTTATACAAACACTTAGTGTGAAATATGGAAAGGGAAATGTATTAGTCAAATGGGAAGAGATATAAAAAAAATTGCAGTATTAACGAGTGGCGGTGATTCGCCTGGTATGAATGCTGCTATAAGAGCGGTTGTAAGAAAAGGCATTTATCACGGCTTTGAAGTCTATGGTGTTCAAAGGGGATACAAGGGACTCATCAATGGTGATTTGATTAAACTCAATAGGTCCAGTGTAAGCGAAGTGCTTCATAGAGGTGGAACGTTTTTAAAGAGTGCTAGATGTTTAGAGTTTATAGAAGAAGAAGGACAACAAAAGGCACTTCGTGTACTGAAAGAGAAGGAAATTGATGCGGTAGTTGTCATCGGTGGTGATGGCAGTTACAAAGGCGCAAAGAAGCTTCATGAACATGGCATAAAAACGATTGCGCTTCCGGGCACTATCGATAATGATTTAGGCTACACGGATTATACCATTGGTTTTGATACCGCCATTACGACGGTAATTGATGCCGTCTCAAAAATAAGAGACACCTCATCTTCTCATGAGAGGGCGTTTATTATTGAAGTAATGGGGAGGCACTGTGGGGATATTGCGCTTTATGCAGGACTTGCTTCGGGTGCTGAGACGGTCATCGTTCCTGAAATTGGATTCAACTTAGAAGAGGTTGTGGATTCTATTAGAAGGGGAAGAATCCTTGGTAAGAGCCATAATATTATTCTTCTTGCTGAAGGCATAGGAAATCCCTATGACATAAAAAAACAAGTGGAAGAAAAGTCTGGCGAACAGGTAAGACTTGCTGTTATTGGGCACCTTCAACGAGGTGGTTCGCCAACGGCCTTTGATAGAATCCTTGCTACTAGAATGGGTGCAAAAGCAATTGACCTATTGCTTGATAAAAAAAGTGGAGTAGCTGTTGGAATAGAGGGTAACAATATGATATATGTTGATCTCGATGTGGCTATCAATAAGAGAGACAACTTAAATATGGAATTATTCGAATTAGCTGAAATATTAGATAAATAGGAGAAAAGTATGAGAAAGACAAAAATTGTGGCTACCATTGGTCCATCCAGCTGTGACAAAGAAGTATTTACAGACTTGGTAAGGGCTGGCGTCAATGTAGCAAGACTTAATTTCTCTCATGGCGACCATGAGTCGCACAGAGAAAGAATGGATATGATTAAAGAGGTTCGACAGGAGCTGAACATACCCGTAGCGATACTACTTGATACGAAAGGCCCTGAAATACGGCTTCGTGAAGTCGAAGAAGGCACAGTACTTGAGAAGGGCTCAGAATTTGTGCTTACTTCTAGAGAGATTCTTGGAAATGCTAGTATCGCAAGTATCACCTATACTAAGCTCTACAAGGACGTAGAGGTAGGAGATATTATCCTAATAGATGATGGTCTTGTAGGCCTTAAGGTAAAAGAAGTCCGAGGCGAAGACATTGTGACAAATGTCGAATATGGTGGTCCTATCAAAACGAAAAAAGGGGTCAATGCACCGGGTATCAAAGTGAAACTGCCAGCTGTTACTGAAAAGGATAAGGCGGACATCCTATTTGGTATTGACCATGATATTGACTTTATTGCCGCATCGTTTATTAGAAAAGCGGATGATGTGCTTGAGATAAGAAAAATACTAGAAGAAAATGGTGGCAATGGTATTCAAATTATATCGAAGATAGAAAACCAAGAAGGCTATGATAACTTAGAACAAATTATAAAGGTATCGGATGGTATCATGGTGGCAAGGGGAGACCTGGGTGTAGAAATTCCAATAGAGGAAGTACCAATTGCACAGAAAAAAATGATTTCTATGTGTAATGAGCAGGGCAAACCCGTTATTACAGCAACTCAGATGCTAGACTCTATGATAAGAAATCCATCGCCAACTAGAGCAGAAGCGACAGACGTTGCCAATGCGATACATGATGGTACTGATGCTATCATGCTGAGCGGTGAGACGGCTGCTGGGAAGTATCCAGTGAAAGCGGTAAAAACAATGGACCGCATTGCAAGAAGAACAGAAAACAGTTTAGATTATAATAAACTGCTGGAGCAATCAGAAGAGTATCCATACCATGATAACGTAACATACGCTGTATCTAGAGCAACGGTTGAAACAGCGCATAACTTAAATGCGAAAGCGATTATTACGCCTACGAGTTCAGGCTTTACTGCGTACAAAGTGGCTATGCATCATCCAAAATGCATTATTATCGCAGCAACAATTAGCGAAAAGGTACGAAGAAGGTTATCGCTTGTAAGAGGTGTTTATGCGCTCATGTCACCAAAAGCAACCAGTACAGATGAACTCTTTGAATTTATCGAGAGTACGGTTATCGATAATGGCATTCTTAAGTATGGAGATCTAGCGGTATTTACCGCAGGTATTCCAGTTGGTGTAGCGGGCGCGACAAACCTTATGAAAGTGCATGTCATCGGAAATGTCATTCTAAAAGGTGTTGGCATCGGTTCTAAAAAGTATACAGGAACCCTAAAAATAATAAATAATCTAGAAGAAGCAAAGACAAAGATTAATCCAGGAGATGTTATATATGCGGATTACTTAGATGAAGACTTTGGTCCACATATCAATAAGGTAGGTGCTATTATAACAAGAGAAGCAGGATATACTTCTTTTGGCGCGGTTGCTGGTATCACACTTGGTGTACCTGCTGTGGTTGGTGTTAAAAAAGCAACGACGGTACTAAAAGAAGGTCAGGAGATTACTGTTGACGCAAAACTAGGTCTTGTACACAACAGTGATCATATATAGATAACACTGAATTCTCAAGCTAAAAGTTGTATTTTTGCTTGGGAATTTTTTTAAATAGGGGGAAGCATTGAAAAAAATAATAGTGATTATTATTGCTTTAATTATCATATTTACCGTTTCATGTAATGGTTCTGGTAGCTATCCAAACAAGAGCATAAAAATGGTAATACCATATGGCATTGGTGGCACAACCGATAAGGTAGGTAGAGAACTAGCGAAAGCGCTTGAAAAAGAGCTTGGTGAGAAAATCGTTGTGGTCAACCAAAAGGGTGCTTCTGGTTCTGTTGCCACAAATAGTGTTTACGAGGCAACGAGTGATGGATATACCATGTTACTGACAGCAGATTCCCTTGGCACGCAACGAGTGATGGGGCTATCAGAACGCAGTTATGATGATTTTTATCCCGTGCTTGTTGTCGCGAATGACCCTAAGGTCATTGTCGTCAAAGGAGACTCTAAGTATCATACCATACAAGATCTTCTTAGCGATATGGAACGTAAAGACAAAAAGGTAAAGATGAGTTATACAGGCCCTGGTGGAAGTGGTCATGTACAGAGTTTAGTGTATGAGAAGTTGGGTTATGACACAGAACTGATTCCATATTCTGGTGGTATGGATTGTATTGTAGCGCTCCTTGGTGATCAAGTAGATTTTACCAATTCGAACTACTCTACAGTCTCTTCTTTTGTAGAAAGTGGAGAACTCAAAATACTTGCTGTAGCATCGAATGAAAGATTAAAAAAACATCCCGATGTCCCTGCACTTTCGGAAGTTGTTACTGATGAAGAGGGGTACCTAAATCTAGCGTTTACACCACTAACACTACTGGTAAAAAACGATACGGACGTGGAGATAAAAAACGCACTTACCAATGCGGCAAAGAGAGCAGTTACGGATAAAGACTGGAACGCATTTATGGAATCAAACATGATTGATAAATTGTACGAAAAATATCCAGATGAGAAAAGTGCTAGGGCGTTTTTTAGCGATTGGCAGTCAAAGGTTTGTTACTTACTACACGACGCGGGCGTCACAAAGTATGACCCAGCAACATTTGATATCAAAAGGGTGAAATGAATTATATTATTAGCTTATTTACAGATCTAAATTTCATACTATTTGTGTTTATTGGGTCTCTTGCTGGCCTTATTGTCGGCTCGATGCCGGGACTATCGGTTACCATGGCAACAGCGATACTAGTGTCATTTACCTATACATGGGATATCAAGTACGCTTTAGCAACTATTATGGGGATATACGTTGTCGGTGTTTTCTCAGGTTCTGTCAGTGCGATACTGCTAAATATACCTGGAGCACCGTCCAACATTGTCACAACAATTGATGGCAATAAGATGGCAAGAGAAGGACGAGGAGCATATGCTATAAAAGCATGCGCTTTTTACTCTTTTATTGGTAGTATTGTTGGTCTATTAAGTCTTTTTGTCTTGATAAAACCAATCAGTCTTATCGCCATACATTTTACACCACTGGATTATTTTTTAATCGCTATCATTGGACTGAGCTCCGTGGCACTGCTTACCGATAAAAGTGTACTGAAGACCATCGTTAGTGCGGCAATTGGTATCTTTATCAGTCTCATAGGCTATGACTCTATTACAGGAGTTGCTCGCTTTACCTTTGGACTATCTGAACTCAATGCGGGAATAGGAGTCATTCCTGCGTTAATTGGTATTTTCGGGTTTCGTGAGGTGATAGAGAAATTTCGACGGACTCGAAACGATGAAGTGATACAACAGGAAGAGACGACTGTACGTGTGAAAGAGTTTTTTATCCATATAAAGGATAGTATTTACTACAGTGTTTATGGAACGCTTATCGGCGCGCTACCGGGTGCGGGTTCGCCCGTAGCATCGCTAATAGCATATACTAATGCTAAGAAGAAACATAAAGAAATAGGAACGGGTGTAGTAGAAGGGCTTGTAGCAAGTGAGAGTGCAAATAATGCGTGTATTGGCGGGGCGTTAATACCCCTGCTATCACTAGGGATACCAGGTGATGCTGTGACGGCGGTCATACTCAGTGTTTTTTATATTCACGGGTTAAGACCGGGTCCCACCTTTATGAATACTAACATAGATTCTTTTTATACTATAATAATAGCAGCGCTAATAGCGTGTGTGTTTTTATTCTTTCTTGGAACGTATATTGCTCCTAAAATGACCTTTTTACTGAAGGTAAATAGGAGAGTGTTATCGGTGCTTATTGCTATCATTTCAATGTACGGCGCGTATGCATACAATAATAGAGTTTTTGACATTTTCGTTATGATACTATTTGGTGTCATTAGTTACTATTTATCAAAAAATGATATGCCGCTAGCACCTATTGTGCTTGGTATTGTGCTCGGAAAGATGATCGATTTAAACCTAAGACGAACAATTGCACTTGCTCGTGCTAGTACAAATGTCGCTACCGAATTACTATTTCGACCAATAACGCTAGTAATTATATCACTACTCATTATGTCAATAGTATTTAAATGGAGGAAACATGAAACTAAATGAGATTGGTGTGATAAGAAGCGAATACCAAACAAGAAAAGAGACGCCAAGACAAGGCTTTCACAGTGATAAGCTATGTACCCTTGTTATCAAAGAGGAGTACAGAGAGGCGAGCTTAGACCTACGCGTTGGTGATCTTATACAGGTTATGTATTTTGCAAACAAAGCGGATAGAACCGTGTTAAGAAATACATCGCATCATCGAAGGGAAGAGAGAGGCGTGTTTTCTACGAGGTCGCCTCATAGACCAAATCCCATTAATATCTGTATTGCCAGAATAGAAGACATTGATGATAACATCATTGTCAGTGGACTTGATGCACTTGATGGCAGCCCCATAGTAGATATCAAAGGGTATTCTAAGAGACTTCATGATGGCCTTATGGAAAAGTATGACAAATAAAACATACCAATTAAAAAGGAGGGAATTTATGGAAGCAAAAGAAATTATAAAGAAGTATATTTTAGACACGATTAGTACAGCAGAAAGTATTGGTGATGCATTATATTTTTCAACGTTTAAATATAAGGATGATGATAACATTTGGTTTCAACTACAGTCGGATTGCTTTAATGCGTCGTATCCTTTTGACGAAAGGCCAGAAGATAAATTGCAAGAGCTTTTCTTACAGTACAATCCATCGGATATTATAGATTGGCAAGAACAATCCTTTTTTACAATTAGCTTTGAAAAAGCAAATATCGAACAAATCAGTGAGTTTATAGCTTCCTATTTCTATATGGTTTATAAGATTACAATAGAAAGTGATACGTTTGTTCAAGAAGAAGACAGTCCGAATGATACGAAAGAGAGTATACTACAGAAAATGTTTAAAAAATTTGGGCTTTAAAGAAATAAAAGCATGACAAATAAAAAAGGATCTACCAATCAAATGGTAATCCTTATTTTTTTATCTAGAATGGTGAGAAATCGTTTTCCACCCAATAGTCATCGGATGCATCTTTTATTTCATCCGAAAAATAGTCTTTGTGAGATATTTTCCACTGTGCTAACTTCTCAAGTAGTTTTTTTGCATCCTTATTTTCTGCTTTTTCTGCTGCTTTTTGATAAAACTCAGCGAAGTCATTTTCTAACGAATAGGCTAGTTTTAGTATTGGCAGGTCTTCAACAATGTCTGTGAAGTCCGCCTTATCAAAAATTTCCGTATTTAGCTTAAATATGTCACTACCACCTTTTAATTTTTTCACCTCAAGCTCATCAAATTTTTCATCCTTTTCAACGATATCAATCATTTTCTGTAAGACTTTAAAATGCTTATCTTGCGTATTTGCTAGTTCGTTAAATATTTTCTTTGTTGATTCTTCTTTCGCTCTGTCTCTATAAGTAATATAAAAAGCTTTCACTTTTTCTTCCATATCCATTGCATATTTTAATATTTCAATATAATAGTTTTTCATTTCTTTACCTCCTCGTATAACAGAAATATAAACTCTAGTTATTACTATACTATCTACCCAATAAAATGATATGGCAACCGATTTAACAAAAATAAAACCTATAGATAAACTATAGGTTTCAAATAATAGACTATATTATTGTAGTCTTGAGTAGAACTCAACTACGTATCTGTCATCGATTTCGATTGGAACTTCTTCTCTCTCAGGATCTCTAACAAGTGTTCCTTCGAACTTGTCTACATCTTTTGAAAGATAAGGTAGAACAACAGTGTTCTCAACGAAATTCTCTTTAAACATGTCATTTTTTCTAGATTTTTCTTTTAGTGAAATCACGTCACCAACTTGTACTTCGTAAGAAGGGATATCCACTTTCTTACCATTTACTAAGATATGTCCATGAACAACCATTTGTCTTGATTGTCTAATTGATGAACCGAAGTGAAGTCTGTATACTAAGTTATCCAGTCTTTTTTCTAATGACTTAACAAGTGCAACAGCTGTAGTTTCTTCGCTTTTCATCGCTCTTATGACGTATCTCTTGAACTGCTTTTCTAGCACTTCATAGTATCCTCTAAGTCGTTGTTTTTCAAGTAATTGCACACCATACTCAGATAATCTTTTTCCATCTCTTGCTTTTTTAGGGTCAAACCTTTTCATTGCTTTTGGATGACCGCACACGTTAAGACCTAAACGTCTACATTGTTTAAATCTTGGGCCTCTCATTCTTGCCATAATTTAAAATCTCCTTTTTTCTC